>Ga0310345_10000614_pt1 | contig 48740 bp, 71 predicted proteins | sample HC15DNA20500_MG_FD_204667 | JGI IMG/M metagenome (GOLD analysis project Ga0310345, IMG submission 204667) | Marine microbial communities from station ALOHA, North Pacific Subtropical Gyre - HC15-DNA-20-500_MG | ecosystem: Environmental > Aquatic > Marine > Oceanic | place: Pacific Ocean: North...
GCGCGCACTCAGGATCGCCACCCCACACGCTCGGCTCGACGCCGTAGTCCCGGAGCGACCAGTACGGCGGCGACGTCACGGCGAGGTGCACGCTCGCGTCGGCTAGCGGGATGTTACGGACGTCGCCCACCATCACTTCACAACGCATGCTTTCCCCTCGGCGGTCAACCACACACGTGCCCGATCGGTCCCGAGCACCTTCCACACCAACCCACCATCAATGCACCGCTGTAGCGATTCCATACCCCGGTGGTACATGGCCATGCCCGAACCCATCCCGGTGTGCGGCCGTCGTGGCGACACCTCATACACCACCTCCAGCACCGCACAGCCCGGATGCGCCCCCACGTACTCAAGCACCCCCAGCATCCGCTTTCCGATCCACGGCATCCGGCGCTCCTCCCTCGGTGGTTTTCATATGCGCCTGCACCGCCTCCAGTAACGTCCGCCGGTCCGTTGTGCCGTCTAGCGACGCGCCCAGCGCGGGGTCCATCTCGGTGACCGCCCCCAGCAGCAACTCCACCGGCAGATACCGCGCCCGCGTGATGAGGTCCGCCATGTCGGAGTAGGTCAGCGGCTCGGGGTCCGGTGCCTGTGCGGCAGGCTGCGTGACCGGTCCGCGCCCCTCAAGGGTCGCCCGCAACCGCTCCCGCTGCATGCCGGGTGGCTCGGCGCGGTACCAGTTGACCAGATGGTCCGCGATCTTGTCGAAGCTGCGCTGGTCGCCCAGCACGTAGTCGTGCAGCTGGTTCTCGCGCAGCTCGTCGGCGATCTGCTGACTGGTGAATCGCCCATCCTCGGCGCGCTCGGTGCACGCCGCCATACACAGCTCGACCTTGCGCCAGTCCGGCACGCCCAGCTCTTGGGCACCGCCATGCACTGCCGCGGTGACCATGCGGTCCAGCTGTATCTGACACGCCGCCAGGCTCGGACGGTTGCCGCGCTTGTCCCGCTCCGAGTCGAGCATCGACCGCACGTGCGTGTCCAAGTCGCCGCGCCGCTCCTGCGGCACTTGTGTGTCGATCCGCTGGGCCAGCTCACGTAGCAGCTCTGAATCTAGCGGCCCCACCACCAGCTGCCCGGTGTAGTGGAGGTGCCACCCCTGCACGATCGCCGCGCCATCGGCGTCCGTCGCCTGTGCTGGTGCATCACCGGCGCGCTCATCCCCAGGCCTAGAGTAGACCAGAGTACTAGGGCGGCCATCCTGTAGGGCGATTTGGCCGCTAGGTTGGCCGCTAGGTTGGCCGCTAGGTTGGCCGCTAGGATGGCCGCTAGGTTGTCTGGTAGAGGGGTCTGGGTGGCCTGTAGAGGGGTATGGGTGGCCGGTTAGGTGGCCGGTAACCTGTCCGGTTAGGTGGCCGGTTAGGTGGCCTGTAGGATGGCCGGTCAGCAGGGTATCCGGCGGGCCGGCCCGGACCAGCTCCACGTCTACGGTATAGATGCGCACATTCCGCTGCGCGGGCCTCAGTACGTGCAGCAACCCGAGGCCTTCCAGCTCCCGGGTCCACCTGCGGATCGTGCGCACACTCGTCTGGCAGCGCCGACACAGCAGCTCCTGTGGTGCCTGTATGGGCATGCCGAACCGCCGCCGCTCATCTGACAGCAGCAGCAGCTCCTTCAGAAGCGCCACGGACGGCCCACAGAGTGTGTCCCAGCCCTGCGCGCTCACCGCCTTGATGTACGCCATCGGGTGTGGGCGGTCACCCAGCTGCCTGGAAGTCGTCTGGTCGGGCATATTCGCCTCCCGTTGGCGCAGCGCGAGCGTATTACGGTTCTGGCGCATCGTGTACCCCCAACGGCCCACCGACCGCGTCCATGTAGGCGCGGATGATCTTCTCGCGCAGCTGGCGATCGACCCACACGGATTGACTCGCCCATGCGCGCGTCAGCGGCTGCCTGGCCGGGACGTCCGGTGGGTAGGTCAGGGTGACTTGCCCCACCTGCGTGTCAAGGCGCAGCTCCAAACACCCCACCGTGATGCCCGCCAGCCGCATGCGGCACTGCGCGAGCATCTTCAGGTGCCTGCCCGACTTCGGGGCCCGCTCGGTCTCGCAGGAGTAGAACTCCAGCACCCCGCGGGCGCCGCCGTGTCGGAACGGCACCCTGTGGTCTGGTCCTTCGGTTGTATTCTCAGCATCGGTTGCAGCTGCCATGATCGTCTTCCTTGGTGTGTGTGGCGAAGCCACCGCCCTAGATGGGCCGCCGCTCTTTCGGGTCCACCGGCAGCTCAGCACCGCGCAGTATCTCGCGCAGCGCGTCCACTAGTTTGCTAGCCGATACCACCGCCCCATCGGCGAGGCCCACCAGCTGATCGCGTCCAGGCTCATCCTTCTGTGCCGCCAGCAGGTTACGCGCACCTTGAAGCTGGCCCCATATTGTCTGCACGCCAGACTTCATCTCCAGGATCGTGTGCTCCATCGGGGTCAGCGCCCGGTATCGGATCATCGACCGTCCCTCCATGTGTGCGACCATACACCATACCCTGCCGGAGGCCCTGGCCCATGGGCGCTCTTCACGCGCCACCTAGCACTGCCGTATCACCCCAGGGCCACCACGGAGCCAGCAGGACGCTAATGCAGCAGCACTTCAATCCCCTCCGGCGAGCGCAGCGATCTGGCCTCTTGCATATTCATACCCTGCGGAGTGATCGACAGCACCAGCCCGGTGCCGGGCCGCTCATCGTCGGATTCTGACAGCCCCAGGGTGACGCTGCCGCCGCCCGGCAGGTTGACCAGCAGGGTGTTGTCCGTCGCAAGGTCCGCGTACGCCTCCACGTAGGCCGCTTCAGGGCCGCCCCGGCGCAGGTCCGCCCGTAGGCGCACCGGCTCGCCCGCCGCGGCCATCGTGGCGATCGCTTCGGCGGTCGGTTGATCAATCTCGATTGTGACGTGCGGCATTATGCCTTGTCCCCCTTGGTGATGCTCCGCGCGCGTGATTCGAGCCCACGCACGTATATGGCCCGGTCCGAATCGTCCACCCGGCTGCGCACCGCCTCACGGAGCGCCCGCTCGGGCAGCGTGAGCCGTGCGGTCACCATCGGCTTGCCGTCATGCGCATATGCACCCTCCAGCACCAGCGCCGCCTGCACTACCGTGGACAGCTCCGGCATCGGGTCCACCGGGGTCAGCCGTTCCAGATCGCCCTCTGTGAGCTTAGCGCCCTGGGTGCGGAGGCTCACGACCGCCATGCTGGGGTGGGTCGCGTACATTCGCAGAAGACTCGACCGCTCCGCGCCCACCTTGCCAAGCCGGTCTAACAGCGCCGCGGCCCGCTCTCCGAACTCCGACGCCTCGCCGGGCGTCATCGCCGTCTCAGGCGGCCACCCAGCGGCAGCCGCCTGCTCCATCGCCACACCCTCAGCCATACTTATTGCCCTTCCACGGTGGTGTCTATGGTCATCTGGTCCGCGAGCCCGTTGAGTACCGCCGTCAGCATGTAGAGCGCCGTGTTGAGCGGCACCACCATCGTCTCCGTTGAGCGCCGCCGTTCTTCCAGCGCTTCGGCGCGCGTCTCGCAGTCGTCGCATAGCCACTCTATCGTCATCACCACGTCCGCCGCCTGTGTGTCCGTCGCTGCCATCTTGGTGCCCTTCCTTGGTGCGTTGCCCGGTTCGTTGCTGCCTCTGCCCATATAGTAGCGTCTAGCGCCTAGCATGTCAATGGCTGTTTGTCGAATCCTGCGCCGTACGTGCCGGCGGGCCGCTCTGTGGCAGCCCGCCCGTCCGCCGTGCATCGGTGGCTCGTGTGTCCACCGCTCTGCCGGCGGCCCTACTTCTCGTTCACGGTCGCGTGGTCTGCCAGCACTTGCAGCACCTCGGCGAGCGCTCGGTTGGGAAGGGCGCCCCGGATAGCCGCCCGCCCTTTGTCCGGCGTCATCGGGGTCCACAGAACATCGTCCACAGGTCGGTCGCCGCGTCGCCGGTCGCCGGCACGTGGGGTTCCTGCCCGGGCATGTATACGGTCATGTTGCCTTGGTGCGTAGAGAATCTCTCGCCTCCACCCGTGACGTTCGAACTGGGCGGTGCAGTCGGGACGTTCCGTGTGGATGAGGGAAGATCGCTCGGGATTGGCGACCGGGCGTCCTACGACTTCCTGAATAGGACCACGCGGTTCGTGTTCGTACCCTTCGTCCGGTTCGTGACGCCCCAGCAGTTGGATGTCTTGGTGAAATCCTGCTCATTGATGAGAACGAGCTGGGGGTCAAGTCCGGCGTCCATGCCGCACGGTAGGACGATCTCCTCCAAGCGCACCTTGCCTCCTCGCACTTCACCGACCTCGAACGCGACGTGGCCCCCAGGTCGGAGCACGCGCATCAACTCGACGAAGACCGATGACATGGCCGCCTGCCATCTCGAGATGTCTCCATGCATCGAGATCTGCACGCGCGCGACATCGATCCCGCAGAACCAGCACCTGAGCCAGTTATCCTGCGCGTAGTCGACTACGTCAAGGAATGGGGGAGAGGTCACGACGAGGTCGACGGTTCCCGAGGGGATCGTGTCCGTCGACGCGGCGTCTGTGGTGAGGAGGAGACGTTCCCGCGAGGCATGAGCGAGCTTCCGGCGCGTCGCGTCGTCGCAGGCTCGGAGGAGGGACGTAGTCTTCCGGAGGATGAGGTCGAGGGCGTCGCGACGAGGAGGCGTCTGGTTCCGGCGCGCGTTGATGTTCCGCTGGGACTTGACGGATACGGCCTGGTTGGGCGGAAGTGTGTAAACGGAGAAGAAGCCAGGGGAATGCCCAGTCAGTCGGTTTATCGCGACCATCCGGACCCACCGGTCTATCGCGTCCGAGAGGCCGTCCTTCTCGCGTCGGAGAAGGTATCGCCTCAGCGCGGATATCTCGGCGAGGGTGTCGGGATGGTAGAAAACGAGCAGATCCTCGGGGGCATCGTCAACGTCCGCGAAGTCGATTTCATCCAGCCGTGAGGCGGTTTGGTCGAACGTGGGTGGGTCTAGGCGGGGCTCGACCAGTACCTGGCTGAGCGGATTGACGTCGCATCCGATGGGCGTCCGGCCGAGGAGCGCCGCCTCGAGCAGTGTCGTTCCTCGTCCCATGAAGGGGTCGTAGACCACGTCGCCCACCCCAGTCAGCCGTTCGATGAAGAAGCGCGGGAGCTGAGGCTTGAAGCAGGCTCGGTAGGAGAGCTCGTGCAGGCTGTGCGCGGCACGTTGCTTGGAGGTCCAGAACTCGTTCACGTAGGTAGATGTGGGGGCGAGGCCGTCAACGGACGTCTCCGTGACCAGGGTCTCTGTGCCGAACTCCTGAAAGGCTGAGAGTTCGGTATGGAGCTCGTCGGCGTTCCGCCGTGCAGCCGGGGCTCCCGTTTGGAATAGCTCTAGCTGTTCGTCCAACGCGCTAGGCCTTTCGCAACAGATCCAGGGCCTTACGTCTCGTCACCTTCGACGCTGATCCAAGCCGGCCGCTGTGCCACCAATCCCTAACGATTGAAACAGGAACTGTCCAAAACGGGATGTCAGGGAACAACTCGATGTCTGCAAGCACGTAGCCGTCAATCTGTTCCAGCTTCTGAAGGAAGCCGCCTACTTCGAACTGCCGACCCGAGCCTACCATCCAGCTCGGGCAGAAGTAGATGCCATTGCGTGTGATGCTCCGCACCTCCCACATTCTACCCTCGCCATTCATCACGTCGAACGCTGCGCCCTCGCTGTCAGGCAGCGTACCGTCGAGTACCTCTGCGGCCAACCTCCTCTCGACGATGAACGACACACGGCGCCCATCCCGGAAGTACTGAAGGACATCGTCTGAAGAAATCTTCAACGCCCTAGCGAGATCGGAGACAGTCCCCTGTCTCCTGCTGGACTTCCAGCTGTAGCACTCGGTGCGCGCAATCCCGCAGCTCCACACCCCACTCGCCCACCCGCGAGTTGCTCTTGCCGCCGTCAAGCGCCGCCACCAACGCCCGCCGCGCCTCACGCGCTGCCTCACGGGCTTTCAACAGCATGCGCGTGGCCTGCTCTGAGTTCGCCCGCCGTTGGCCCTCCGTTAGCGTCATCGTGCTCCCCTTTCTCTGGTTGGCGGGCCCGCCGGGCCGGTCCGGTTACACCGCCGTCGCGTCGTCCGCCAGCGCGTTAAACTCGACCACCACGGTGGTATTCGGCACCGTTGCCGTCAGCAGGTCGATCGCGTCCTGCAACCCGTGCCGCACGCCAGCGTAGTAAGTGTGGCTCTGCGAGTGTAATTCTGCCATGCCCTGGTAGCGCAGCGCCCGATCGTACTCATCGCGTAGCGTCTGCACCAGCGCCCGCTGCCCTGCGTCCCTGTGCGTTGCCATCCGGCTCGCCCTTCCTTGGTGGCCTCTACGCCTCGCGCATGTACACCATGCCCCGGTCGTCCACGCCGTCAAAGCGTCCTTCGTCCACCGCCACCTGGACCCGGCGCGTCAGCTCCGCGTCCGCTTCCGCGTAGGTGTCAAACTCAAACTCGGTGCCAATCTCGTTGAGGTCGCTGCGGTCGTGGTGCATGTCCGTCACGTCGTATGCCCGCACCCCGTCGTCTGCCCAAGTCACACCACGCGCCGCCAGTTCCTCGGCGGTCAGCACACCGTTGGGTCCTAGGTACTGGTTGTCGTTGTGCTTCCTTATTCGCCACGTCTTCATTGTGCTGCCTTCCCTTGGGTTCCGTCGCCCGGTTCGTTGCTTGCTTCAATCAAGATCGTAGTGCCTAGCTGCTAGCGGCGCAAGGGTAATGAGCGAGTTTCTTGCAAGAAAGTAGCACGGGCAGGCCCGCCAGCGCGGGCCCGCCGTCCTGCTGCGCCGCTAGACCGCCGGCCGGTCACCATCGCACCACTGCACCGCCGCGAACGCCGCCGCGTCCTCGCTGGCCAACTCCCGCACCGGGGTGCCGCACGCCAGCGCGTTGATCGCCTGCTGTAGCCCGTTCCGCATGCCCGCGAGGTAGCTGTGCCCCGCCGAGTGCACTTCCGCCTCGCAGTGCTGGAGCGAGACCCTGTGGTGCAGCTCACGCAGCATCGTGAGCGTCCTTGCCGTGTCGGCGGCCCGTGAGGCGCGCGCCTTGCCTACCTTGACCTCCCGCACGCCGAGTGCGTCCGCCCGGGTCTCACACACCGCCAGCACCACATGCGCCTCGATCGACTCGCCGCAGCACACGTCAATGTCCTTGCCCGGGTCGCCGGTCGCAATACTGCCGGTCCGCTGTATCACGTGCCATGTGGGGTTGCCGCCTGCCGTCTGGTTCAGGTCCTGCGCTGCCATCGTGCTGTCCTTCCTTGGTGCGTTGCCTCGTCGCTCGGTTCTGCCTCGATAATAGTGTATAGCGCATAGCGCCGCAAGGGTAATCGGCACATTAGAGCAAAGAAAACGGTCGGCCCGGAGCAACAGCCGGACCGACCTTGGCAGCGTGGCAACTAGTGTCCTGTCCGCTCTTTCAACCGGTGCCGCCTACGGCAGCGGTCGCCCACCGGGAAGCCCCCCTGGGACTCCGGGCCACCGCTTCGCGGGTCGCCCTCGGGCAGCACTTCGCCGCTGGTGTTGATCTCGTAGTAGGTGGCGCGCCCCCGGTTCTTGATCGCCCGCCCGCACACCATACACGGCTCGTGCGGGCCCACCTGTGCCTCGTTATCGTAGTAGTCCTGTGTCCGCAGCTCGAACAGGTTCACCGCCTCGGCCATGGTGCCGCCCCCCCCCCCCAGAACTGGTCCGTGGTGCCGGTCGCCGGGTCCGGCTCGACGCTGCCCTCGGCCGCGCGTTCGGCTGCGTGGCGTTCCTCCACTTCCGCCTTATCACGTTCCGCCCTTGCGGCACGCTCAATCACCAGTGCGGCCCGCAGGTCGTCGCTCAGGTTGTAGTCAATAAGGCACCCCCACAGGGTGCTGGCGAACCCGCGCGCCAGCGCGGCCACCCGTGGGTCCTGTGCAGTCCGCAGGACCGCCAGGTGGGCCATGGCACCCCGAGCCTGCTTAAGTGCCGCGCGGAACGCCGCATGGTCGTGTGCCGCGTTCACGGCCCGCTCATGGCCGCGCAGCTCTGCGAGCGGTGCCGCCAGGGCCCGGTACACGTTGCGCCCTATCTCCGCTCGCCACGCATCGGCGTCCTCGCCCACGTTGAACTGCTCGGCGGTAAGTTTGATCGCCCGCCGGTTCACCCATGCGCGCCGCTCGGCCAGCGTCACCATCGTGGTCGGCCATGCCTGCTGCGCGATCAGTTCCCGCCCCATGGTGCGCCCGTATTCTCGCTCATCCGCCGTCGTGGCTGCCATGCCGCTGCCCTTCCTCGGTGTGGCGGCCGGTTCGTCCGGCCGCCGGTCTGCCTGTGTTACGCGGCCACCGCCTGCTGCTGCTCGGCCTGCACCGCCAGTATGGTCGCCACAGTGCCGGTGACTTCCTTCGCCAGGCCCATCAGGGTCCGCACCACGTTGCCCTCGCCCACGTAGTGCTCTATGTAGGCCCACGCGTTGCCGGTCTGGTCCACGTCGTACATCCCTGCGATCACCGCCGCGGCAGCCTCTGCCACCGCCTCGGCGTTCGCGGTCGGCTCTGCCAGTATCGCGCGCCCTTGCGCGTGCAGCCACTGGTCGTGCGCCGCGTGCGCCAGCTCGTGCCACCAGGTCCGCTGGTCCGTCGTGTACAGCCGCACCAGGTTGGCGCTCGGCCGGTACAGCCCGCGCGCACCACCACCGCTGTAGCCTGCATACTCGACCGTCAGGCCCATCGCCTCAGCGACCTCGGCCAGCGGTGGCGCGGTCGCGGGTTCGTAGTCGTAGCTGGGCAGCGGGTCGCCCTCGGTGGCGCTTAAGTCAAACACCGCCTGCGGCCTGAATCCCGTCACTATCGTGTGTTCCGTTTCCTCGCCGCCCTCGTCGGTGTCCTTGACGGTGCGCGTGTTCGGCGCCCATATCCACACCGCGTGCGCGCCCTGTGTCACGTTGCGCCCCACCTGCTGCCATGCACCATACCCACGCGCGTCCGTCGCTCCCTGCATCAGGAGCATCCACTGGTTGCCAGCGCTCAGGTTGTGCATCGGGGTCACGTCGTCGGGGTGCCGCTCTATCAGGGTCTGCTCGATCAGGTCAGCAATCTGCCCTGTGCGGAACCGCTCGATCAGCGCGTCGGTCGCCTTGGTGACTGCTGCCTCACGGCGCTCGCGGGCTGCTGCCTGTGCTGGGGTCTGCTTCCGTGCTGCCATGCCGCTGCCCTTTCCTTTTCCTTGGTGCGTCGCCTTGTTGCTCGGCCGTGCTTATATACTAGCGCATAGCCCATAGCCGTGTCAAGGGCAGCACGGCACTAGGTTGCGTCACGTGTCTTGGTTTCTCGTCTTTTTTCGACGCGCCCCGCGCGGAATCCCGCCACCACCGGGCCAGCGCGTGCCGTAGATTCCACCGGCGTGCCGCGCAGCGCCCTGGTGTCGTCGTGGTGATCCCCGAGCCTGCCCTGCTATCGCATAGCCCTCCCCGTACGTGGCGACGCCGCCCCGGATGGCGGCCGCCGTCTGTGCGCCCTACTGATCACCACCTACCCCGGATCACCTGGCGCACCACGTAGCCCACGCGCCGTCGATCGAAAACCCACCAGATCAGCCGCATCGCCGACCACCACGGGCGTATCTCGATCCGATACACCGCCAGCGGGTTCCCCGCGTAGGCGCACCGGCCCGCATAGGTCACCCACCACACCTCACCGGCACCCGCCGGTATGCTCGCCACGGCCGCTATCCGATCCCACCGCGTACTCATGATCGGTCCCCCAGCGCTGCTGATATCGCAGTCTCCACGAACCGCGCGACCTTGGTCGCCAGGTCACCCTCGATTTCGCCCGTGCTGCGCAGAATCACATCCACGTCATCATCGGTTAGCAGATACGCCACCGCATGGCCGTTGGCGACCCACGCGCCGCCCGTCTCGACCGCCCGCAGCTCCACCTGCACGGACCCCTCTATCTTCACGGCCTCACCCCTCCCCGCCATCTGGTGGGTACCCGACCAGCGCCCCGGACACGCACAGCCAACACCCACACTCCTGTGGGGCAGAGCAACCCAAGACCGTGCGGGTCCGCTCCCAGCGCCTGCCCGCGTGGCCCTGCTCGACTATCAGCACATAGTCCGCCGGATCGTCGCCCATCAGCTGGGTCTCCACGTACCCCTTCACCTCCGCTGCAGTCCCGAAATTATCGCCGCCGGCATAAACATCATGAGTCTGACCCGTCCGCCACACCACATGCACCTCGAAGCTCATCAGGTCGTCCTTCCTTGGTGTTTCGGTTCTCGTCGCATCTGTGGGCAGTATAGCGCCTAGCGCGCAGCGGTGTCAACCCCTATCGCCTACACCCACGCACTATTCCCACGATCCGCCCGCTACACTCCATGCACTGCATGATCCGCCCGTCCCTCGTACGAGTCCCAGTCACGGCGGTCGTCCGCGCACCGGCGGTAGAGCCTGCCCGAGTCTGAGTGTTCGTCTGGTTCGGCCCCGTGTCGCACCACCACGCCCCAGAGGGCGTCCAGGCGGGCCTTGAGCATGCTTTGGGTCGCCAGGCGGTGCGTGGCGGCCAGATAGCCGACATCGCACCGGTAGGTCCGCCACGCACCGTCATAGCAGCCCTGCTCGTGGATATCCTCGGAGCCATCAGGCACCGCGCTACCGATCGAATGTGCGTCGGCCAGCAACTCCCGGATGTCCTCGCTGGAGATGTGCACCCATTGCGTGGTGGCATCCCACCGGAGGGCGTGCCAACAGTACCGCGCGCGCTGCCGTTGGTCTCTATATGTGAGAAGTCGTGTCCTATCGCTCATCGTGGTGTCTCGCCTCCTGGGGTTCGTGTCTCGGTTCTCTCAGCGTCGGCGGGCCCGGATGCCCGCCCGGCCGCCGTGCTACTCTGGCACCTCAATGCCGTATCGTCTGTGAGCCACCTGTGCGGTGATCCGCGCTAGGCTGTTAATGTAGTGGTTCATCGAGCCGGCGCCGCCCGCCGCCTCGTGCAGCCACGCAGCCAGCCGCCCCAGCGCATACTCGGTGCCCTCGTCGCCGAGCTCGCGGGCGTCCCGCTCTGCCAGTTCCACGCTCTCCATCGCTTCCCACAGCTGCCGCTTCGCCGCTACCAGGGCATCGCATAGCCCATCCTGTGTGTTGGTTATCGTGTAGCTCATCCTGCTGTCCTTCCTTGGTTCGTGGCCCATATGGCCGCCCGTCGAGCGCTGCGCTAGCTCCTGCGCAGCACCATCACATCTACCCAATCACTCACCAGCACGTCGCCCACGTGCAGCGGCAGCGCGGCAGCGGCCATCTGAACCTCGCACACCGTCACGTCGCCGCTCCGGTATTGGCGGCCTGCGATCGCCAGCGCGTCGGTCCACCGCATCCGCGCGTCCACCAACGCCAGCTTGCCCGCCCGCACCTGGTCTGCCACCTGCGCCGCGTCCGTCGTCCCTATCCTGCGGTACTGTGCTGTCCGGGTTGCCATCCTGCTGCCCTTCCTTGGTGTTCGGTGCTGCTGGGTTCGTTGCTCGTCCCTGTGCATATACTAGCAGCTAGCCGCTAGCGTGTCAAGAGTTATTCGGGGAAATCTTGGAGGGGAGCACCAACGTGAGCACAAACGAGCCGCCAGCGTTGCGGTGGCAGTGTCAAGCCCGCGCGGTGGAGTCGCGCCGAACATACGACCGGCCACCCCCGCGCTGGTAGGTGGCCGATCCCAAGGAAAGACCCGCCCTGTGTTGGCAGCAGAACGGTAGGCTGCACCCCGGCCAGGACGGCCGCCGGCGGTGCAGTTCATCCTCATGATGTCATGCTCCACCCCGTGTGGCAAGGTTGACACGCTAGCCGCCATCCGCTATCCTCAGGGCAGACATAGACCGCCGGGCAGGCAGCACGACGGCGATCACCCCTGCCCGGCCACTCCACCACCAAGGAAGGGTTTCTCATGGGCACCCCCGATCCTCCGACACTCGAACCGGACGAAGCCGCGGCACTCGCTGACGAGATGGCCGCAGGTGCGCCCGGCTCCGATGATGAGTTCGCTGCGATCGACCAGATGGACAGCGAGCAGATCGACGCACACCTTGACGGCACCCACCCGCTGCTCGGCGCGCTGTTTTACCGGTTCACGATCAAGCGCGGGAAGTCCAAGGGCAAGGAAGTCGTGGGAATCAGCTGGGCCGCGGTGAACGCCGCCGCGCTCCACATGGGCCGCCACGGCAACGCGATCCACATGAGCGACCTGCGCGTGGAAGAAACGGTCGATGACATGAGGGTCACCGTGCTGGCGACGTGCAAGGAAGGCAGCCGCTATGGCGGATTCAACGAGCCGCTGCTGGAGCCGGGCGACCCTAAGTCGAGCTTCACATTCCGGTACGCGCTGTCCAAGGCGCAGCGAAACGCGATCAAGCCCTTGATCCCGATGGAGCTGCTGGTGCAGCTGTATGCGGCCTGGAAGGCATCGCAGCAGCGCCCCGCGCGGGAGATTACCGTGCAGGACGACCGCACCGCGGTGGCGGACTCACCCGGCCAGATGGGCACTGGCAGAGAGCCGCCCGTGGCGCAGCGGGCAGCCTTCACCCTCTGGTCCACGGTGGCGAAGCGCATGGGTGACGCGGCGCCGACCGCGGACGAGTGGGCCGCGTACCTCCATGACAAGTACGGGGTGGAGTCGCGCACCGAGATGAGCGCCGAGCAGTGGACGGACCTGCGGAACTCGCTTGAACACGCGAAGTTGGCGACCGACGGTGCCCTGTTGAAGCTGGCAGCCCGGATCAAGCAAGGGAGCTTCGACCTGCCCGGCGACGGCTTCGGGATCGTGGACGCTGAGGCGGTGTGTTGGTTGACCCCCGCGGGTGTCCTGCACTACTCCGGCGGGCTCAACGGTGGCTTGGCAGACCAGGCCGCCTACCTGCGCGAGATGAGCCGGTACAACGCCAGCCGCAACGCAAACTTTGACGGCGCGCTGGATGCGCGTGCCGGCGAGGTGCTACCTAACTCGCCGGACGCTCCCGCGATGCTAAAGTTGATCGCTGACCCCTCGAAGCGCGTCCACGCCCATGCGCTGCTCCTGTTGGTGCCGGAGGAGTGGGCCAGCGCCTATGGCGACAGCGCTGCGGACGTGATCCGCACCTACCTGCCCGCCAACGGGAGGGCGACCGCATGAAGATACGTGTGGAACGCGATGCCCTCCGGGATGTAGTTGAGCGCTGCCAGCGCGCCATCCGCGGCGCGTCCTTCTTGCCCGCACTCGACCACCTGCACCTGGTGGCGGAAGATGAGCGCCTGACCGTCCACGCGACGGACCAAAGCCTGGCGATCGTGGCGCGGTGCGATGCCGATATCGAAGAGCCCGGCGAGCGCCTACTGCCGGCCAAACGCATGGCCGCGCTGCTGCGCGCGATGCCCGGCGACACCATCACGATGGCCCCCTACGGTGCCCATGGGACGCTGCTGCGATGTGGTGGAGGCCGCTGGCACCTCAATGCCGTGCCGGTGGATGAATTCCCACCGATGCCCGAGATGGGCGACACCCCCTGGGAGGTGGACGGGCAGGCACTTCTGCGAATGACCCGCATGGTCGAGTACGCCGCCAACGAGTCGTACGGGCAGTACTTCACTAGCGTGGTGATGATCCACCAGGACGCCGACGCGGTAGACGTGGTGGCACTCGAAAGCCGCCGCATCGCCTGGGTGCGCCGCCCCTATGATGACGCGATGCCGTGCCCAGACACGCTCGGCGATATTCTCCTGCCGGTTGCGGATGTCAGGCTGCTCCCGGCGGTGTTCCAGGGTGCCACCCGGCTGCGCATCGACCGGCAGGACAATATGGTGGTGGTCGAAGATACAAGCGCCCTGCACACCACCATGGGGATCAGGCAGGTGGATGGCGAATTCCCAACCTACGCGCAGCTGTACCCGGCCGACTCCCCGGTGATCCTGCACGTGGACGCGCAGGAACTCCGGCAGGTGCTGCGCCGCGTGATGCTCTTCGCCAACCCCAAGACGGCGAGCGTGGTGCTGGTAGCGATGCCGGACTGCTTGAGTGTGGGCGCCGACACCGCCGACTTTGGGAAAGCAATCGAAACACTGCCGTGCGAGTACCAAGGCGATAAGCCCTACGTGTGCGGCCTCCGGGCCAGCTTCCTGATTGACATTATAGCGGCACTGCCCCAGGGTAGCATCACCCTGCGGGCACCCCACCCACTCTACGCGCAGGAGATTGGACCGGTGGAGCCTCTGCCTGACAACCAGATCACCCGGCACCTAGTCATGCCCGTACGGATCGAAGGCCCCGATGTGGCGCTCGCGCAGGAGCAGGCTGCTGCTGTGATGGGCGACGACATCAAGGCCACAATACAGGAGATGGTCCAAGATGCCGAGCAAAACCACGCCGACCGACGGCACACCCAACGCGAAGCCGCCGAAGCCGAGCGCGAAGCCGAAGGCGAGCAGGACGCGCGCGAAGCCGACGCCGACGACGAAGCCAGCCCCGACAGCGAAGGCTACCCCGGCGAATGACCCCGGCGCAGTGTTCGACGCGCTGGAACTCACCGACACACTGGTATTGTGGCCGCACGGTGGCAAGCCCATCGAGGTGGCCATCCAGTGGATACGCGACGGGAACGTGCAGGCGTACGATTACGCGAACCGGGCGACCTACACGATTGGGCGCCACGCGTTCGTGGATGGCAGATGTGAGGTGAGGGATACGGCCGCCAAGCGTCAGCCCACGGGGGGCCCCGATGGCGGCGGCGATCAGGGATAGGGGTCAGTAGCGGGGTCACGCACAACCCCATACCAGGTACGCGTATCGTTCGGTGGCCGCTGATCGAAGAACCCGCCCGCGAAAACAGCCTGCCGGCGCTCGATCGCCGCCGCCGGCTCGCCACCCTCCCCGGCGTCGTGGGCGATCACCACCCCCCCGGGCGCCACCATGGGCACGTAGTGCCTAAAGTCATTCTCCGGCACCCCGCCGCCGTGCTGGCCGTCGATGAACAGCACCCCCAGGGTCATGCCGGCCAGGTATCGCCACGCCTCCCTCGAACTCATAACGAGGTATCGTGGCACACCCCCCGCCTGCTGGATTTCTCCAACGCGGCCGCTAAACGCATCGCGGAACATCTGGTCGGACCCATCATCTATCCCCCACACCTCGTATGGCAGCTTCTGCTCCTGCTCCAGCTCCCGTGCCAGCGTGTGATAGTGGGCCTGCCACGCGGCATGCCCGACACCGATCTCCAACATCCTGCGGGGCAGGCCGTTGCGGGCTGTGAGCCGCATCAGATCGCAGATTGCCGCCGGATACTCACTCGGTGGTGTAGCTGCCACGATCCCACGGACCGCCTCGATCATAGCCCCCCGACCCTCCCGTCTGGTTGCAGCGTCTTGCCGGCTGCCGCGAATATCTGCCCCACGACGCGCCGCGTGGCGCCCATCGTATACTGTTTAGATAACGCGTGTACCCGCCGCGACTCAACGTCCCATGAGATCGGGTCACTCAGCCACTGGGTGCCTAACTCCAGGGCGTCGTCCATGCACAGCGCACTCGACACGCCAATGCCGAGGTCCTGCGATGACTGCGGCACGTCTGTGGCTATAATTGGCGTACCACACGCCGCTGCCTCGTAGTTGAATTGGCCGCGAACCTGGCTGCCGTCCAGATTGACCACCAATTTGCTGCGCGTCAGAGCAGCCGCTAGGTTGTGCCAATCGAACGGGAACGCCGGCATCAGCATCGTCTCGGTGAGGCCGAGCCGCGACAGCAGACGGTCCTCTCGGATGTCTATAAGGTTCTGGGGGTCCGCGCCAGCAGTGCACACGTGGAAGGTGTAATCAGGGAACCGGCGCACTAGTTCGGCAGCGACCAGGATTGAGTGTGCTGCGCCCTTGGAGGCGCGTTCTGGCGCCCCTCGGTGGTTGACTCGAACCGATATGAGGTCACGCTCCCCGTCTGGGTATGGTTTGTCGTGCAGTTGGCGACAGAGTTCTGACGCGTCCCGCCAGCGGTACGCTGGCGTGGACGTGAGGCGCTTGCAGGTCTGGAGCATGTAGTCGTAGTGGCACAATAGCGCATCGTACTGGTCGAACATGTCAAAACACCAAAACATGAACTCCTGCTCGGCGTTCAAAAACGAGCCATGTATGTCGTCCAGCTGGATAGTTGCAATGATTCCACGTCTGCGGCACTCGCGCCCTAGCGCGAGCATGTGCGCCCGGCATTCCACCGGGTGTGCTTCCCATGGGAGCAGCGTGATGACGAAGTCGGGATGGTAGATGTCCAGCGCCTCGACGGCACCACGGGAGCCCGAAAACCCTGTCCGCTGCCCCGGGAACAGGCACGCGTTTATCTCGGTGTGGGTGCGCCGTGAGGGGTCATCTGCCGCCACGTCCCAATGGTTGTTGTCGAGGTCCGCCGGCAGAGGCCACACGTATAGCAGATTCATCTCGGCAGCCCCTTGATGCGCGCGATGATTGCGGTGGTGTGTTCTCGGTCGGGCCTGCCGTGCACAATGCACCTGCCGCCTATACGGGCCATGATGGCAGCCTCCGGGAACCGGCCGGGCGTGTACTCTCCTCCACGCACGTAGATGTCCGGCAGGACAGCCGCGATGGCCGCCTCCTTGCGGACGGCGCTATCCATGAGCACTACGTGATCGACGCAGGCCAGCGCGTGGACAATAGCGACGCGGTCCCCCTCGGCGATGACGGGACGGCCGGGCCCTTTGCTGCGCCGGCACTCCGCGTCATCCCCCATGTCCACGATCAGGGTATCGCATAGCTCGGACGCTGCCTCCAGCAGGTCCAGGTGGCCCCGGTGGAGCAGGTCCCCGAAGGTCGCGGCCATCCCTATCCGCAGGCCCTGCTCGCGGGCTGCCGTCGCGTAGGTGGATATCCTACCAAGTTCTCGGCATCCGAATACCATAGGTGTCTTCCATGGCGTGGGCGAGGGTGTGCCCCATGTGCTGTGCGCGTGACATGAACAGGTCGAACCCGCACACAATCCCCGCGTACAGGTTGGCAAGCCGCACCGCGTCGCTCAACGACATGCTGCGGGCGACAGACATGCTGAACGCCAGCCCCAGCGCATCCCCCGCACCGTTATGGGACACTACTTCCGCTGCCTCGGCCTTCAGATATTCGCGGCAGCCGTCAGGATACAGCACCACCAGACCATCGCGGCCCAGCCCAATGATGGCCACACGGACACCACCTCGGTGGAGCTCGGCCAACGCGGCCATCGCGTCCTCGTGGGTCACGATAGTCCGTTGCAGCGTCGCCTCCGCCTCGGACCGATTCAAAAAAACGGAGTCAGCAGCGCGCAGCATGGGCGCCCATTCCCACGCGCGGTCTACCATCTGCCCATCGTCAGCAATCGCCTGGAAGTTGCGATGGGGGTCCACATGGACCCATGCCGTCGGGAAGTGGGCCTGCAATTCGCCGACTAGCGTTGGTGCGACCGCGCCCACGTCGCCGCCGTTGACCAAAATGACCTCGATGCCCGTGCCGACGAACCGCCGCAGGTGGTCCATCGTGACAGGCACCGCGGGTCGGTTCGCATACGCCGTGTCCGTCCCGTCCTGGTGGAATACTGCCCGGTGGTAGTTAGTCTCAGCAACCCCAACGATCCCGATTGAGTTGAACCGGATGCCATACCTGGACTGCATGGCCTCCGCCCACGGGCGCACTTCATCTCGGGCGAGCGTGCACACCGGCGTGAACTCGTCGCAGTCCAGGGCGAAGGGCGCCCACGCCGCCATGGTGCCCTCAAGGCACCCGGCCCAACCGGCCTGCGTCGTGCCGCTTGCGACGACCAGCTCGCCCTGCACTACTGAGCCGACCATCAGCACCTGCATCTAGCGCCTCCGCGTAACTCGCGCACGCAGGACCACACGGCGGGCGGCCCGTCGGCGGTGCCGGGCCAGCCGGCAAGCGTGGTGCCGTTCGGGGTGGTGAGTGCAGACTTATGGGCTGACGCTATCAGGAGCAGGTGCATGCAGACCCTCCAGCATCGGTATTGCCTTGTCGATCACGTCCTGGGGTGTTAGCGACGTCAGGCACACCCGCCCCCAGCCGTTCGGGCACGACTCCATCCACTCCGGCGCCTTCCAGAAGCAGGGCTCGCACGCCACACCACACACGGCCGCGTTGCCGGGCAGCCCGTACAGGCTCGGAGCGGTGGGCCCGTATATTACCACCGAGCGCGTGCCCATCATGTGCGCCAATCGGGCGGACCCGCCCTCGTTGCAGATGTGCAAGCTGCTCCGATGGAGCACCTGCGCCGCCCCGGGCAGCGTGGTCTCGCCCAACAGGCTTGTGCAGTATGGTATGGGCTCGTCGTCCAGGGTGCCCACCTGCACGATGGTGAGCGTCGGGTACTGCTCCCGGATCGCACCCGCCACCCCGGCGAGCAGATCGTGCGGTAGCTCCTTGGTCTGTGGCTTTTGGCTGACGCTGCGGTCGCTGCCGTTGGACATCGTGATGTACGTCGGCGATAGCCCGACAACTGCCTCCGGTGTGTCCCACACCGCCCGCAGGTCTGACATCGTCACGTCGGGCAACCCCATGGTGAGCAGCCCCAGCTCATGCACCGATCGCGCATCGTGCTGCAACGCGTTCACCGATGCCTGTAGCGGGCTGTCGTAGACGCGGTTATACAGCGGGTCATCTAACTGGAAGAACACCCGGCCGCGCTGGTACACCTTGCCCACGTAGGGCCTCCAGTCGAAGAGCAACCCCCAGCGCTGCGCCTCCACGGCCACATCGTACTGCAGGCCGCCCGCCCACGGCAGCACGGCATCGAATATAGGACGCCCTCGGTGATGGAACGCCTGCGCGAACGTCGCCAGCGTGCCCATCCGGGGTTGCTCGATGTAGAGCGCAAACCATGCCGGCTCGACGTGCGCCCGGATGGCGGCCCCCATCTTGATCGCGTCGCACACGTCGCCCATCGCACCCAGGTGCAGCAGGCCCACACGGGCGCCCTTGGGCGCGTCGATTAGCGTCTTGGAGGTGTTGCGGGTCATCTCGGGTGCAGGATCGTCCGCGCCGCGGACCACCGCCTCATGCTTCGCGGGGTCGCACCCCAAGCTGTGCAACAGCCGAACGTCCCCCAGGCCGGTGACCTGCGAGCGCGGCACCTCCGTGGACAACACCAGCGTGCCGCTCGCCAGGTCGAACACCGACACAGTGCAGGTCTCTGTGGATTCTTGACCGGGCCGCAGCAGCTCGCTGGTGGTGGGGTCTAATTTGAGCCGGCGCAGGAGTGCGTCGTCTGGTAGCCCGATGTCGCTGTACGGCACCGACACCTTGCGCATCTGACCGGTCTGCCGGTCTAGGACTCGGACCTGTACGCGGGAGTCATTCATGGTCACGGTGTGGACCGTGTGTATTGGCAATTATGCCTTTGATGTAGTTCAGGTCCTCTGTAATTTTGTTCAGCTCCTGAATCGAGCGGTCATGACGTCTATCGCGCATCTCGTCGGACCTATTCCAGCGGTCGATCAACTTGATTACTATATCCTCAATCTCTTTTAGCTTGCCCATCATCGTGGTACGCAGGAACGAGATCATCCCAACAAACAGTAGTGCGATTATCCCGACCGCTCCGTATTCCGCGTAGGATTCCACCACTGCCCGCCAACTTCCCCGCCCTATACAGAGGAGTAGACAAGACTACAGCACGCTGCGAGAATTGAAGAAGCTTCCCAACGTCCTAGAATAGCCCCCCATAAAGAGCCTCCTAGAAGCCTCGTCGAGGCAAACGCCCACCACATTGGCAATGATGAGGGCCTCCTGGTCCTCGTTAACATCCGGTATGTCCACCCTCGAGTTGACACGCCGCACGATCTCGGCACGAAACTCTTCTGAGGACAACATCTCGCGGGCAATGTCTTGTGGCTTACGTACAAACGTCAACGCGGAGAAGAACCCCATACCTTACTCTCGCCTCCCACGATTATCATTTGTATTGGAAATTCTTCCTTTTAAGTAGTTCAGGTCCTCTGTAATTTTGTTCAGCTCCTGAATCGAGTGGTCATGACGTCTATCGCGCATCTCGTCGGACCTATTCCAGCGGTCGATCAACTTGATTACTATATCCTCAATCTCTTTTAGCTTGCTCATCATCGTGGTACGCAGGAACGAGATCATCCCAACAAACAGTAGTGCGATTATCCCGACCGCTCCGTATTCCGCGTAGGATTCCATCACTGCCCGCCAACCACTAGTCACTACTTAGACGACCCCTACTTCTCGCATCGGCGCCTCATCTTCATAGAGACTCGCTTCCCCGTCTAGGTATAGAGCTGGGCTGCCCGTTGGATTCGGCCACTCGCGTGCCACGCGATGAACGCCTTGTAGTCGTTGGTGCCGCCGACCTGCTGATAGTGGATTGTAATAGACCGCTCGCCCCGTGTCACATTAACCACCTCGATCTGCGTAGCACTCCCGTGCGCGCTGTAGAATGTGCCCGCCGTGGTGTCCTCCACCTCCGCAACCCACGCGGACGCCACGATGGGCCGGAAATCGAGCGGCACCGTCACGGTGTGGACCGACTGATCGGTCTGTTCCGGCGTCCACAGGGTGTCCATCTCGGTGTGCTCGATGCTGCGGCCGACCGCCCCGCGCAGGTCGTTGATCGACCTCGCGAGCTTGCGCAGGAACCGCTTGGGCTTCGTCTCCAAATTCAGCTCGACCGACACACCGGTGGAGGTCTCAAGGCGCCGCTCGCCCAGCACCCGGAACGTCTCATCGACCAGCACACCATCATGGTCGAGTGTGTCACCGGACACGATGCGCACCAGATCGCCCGGCTCGAACGTCCACGTGTCGTCGGGCGTGCGCACCACCCGCACGGTCATCCTGATGCCGGGGTCCTTGTGGCTCGCCAGGTACTCGGCCGCACGGTCGTTCAGCTCATCGACGGTATCCTCGTGGAACTGCACCACCTTCTGCCGCACCCCGTAGGCGGTCTGCGAGGCGGCATCTTGCAGCACCACCTCGATGGCGTTCAGCCCGCCACCGGTCCCCTGGGCGATCACGTAGTTGGCCAGCTCCGAATCGTCCGCGCTGTATTCGGTGATTTCGGCGTGGTGTCCTTCTATGAGGTTGTATGGTCCGGCGGCCACGTGGTCGGTGCCCCACACGGTGCCCACCGCGCCCGCCGCCGGCACCGCTTGCACGTCCAGCACCCCGGCAGTGCTAACCCGCCACTCCAGCTCATAGGTCTCGCACAGCCGATCGAGCGCGCTGATGAGCGCCTGGCCACCGACCGTCAGGTTGTCCTCGATGTCCGTGCTGGGGAACGTGCCGACCGTGATACCCGTAACGGCACGCTGCCCAAGGAACTCGAACCACGTCACCACCGGAGTCAAGTCGTTCGGGTTGATCGCGTCCATGGCGAACTCGACCGCCACGTAGCGCCGCCCCACGGGCAACAAGGCACTGATGTCCTCCCCGATACCCTCCGGCTGCGATGGGGTCTGCTGCCCACCCGAGAATGCGCGCGAGCCGCCCTTGGCTGCGAACTCACCCACGCGGAAGGTCAGCTCGGTTGACTGCCAGCCACCCCCGATGCGTAACCGATCCCACACGGTCAGCGCGCTGCCGAAGTCCAGCACGGGCGATTCATACACCCCGGCGACGTTGTCCCAGGGTGGTATGTAATCGGACCCGCTCGCGGTGCCGTTGAGGGTCAGGATGCCGCCGGCTTCGTCCACGTCGCCGGACTCGATCCGATCCCACAACACCAGGTTGTCGCGCCCACCCGTCTGGTCAATAAGCAGGTAGTCGTCTGTGTCACCACTGCCGGTGTCGCCGGTGAATGACTGGACTTCATCGCCGTCCCAGGTGATGGCCGCGGGCAGCACTGCCGTGACGCGCCGCCAATGGTGCGACCGCACGAACGAGCTCTTGTTGTCAGCCAGGGCGCCGCTCAGCATGTACTCGGGCGGGAAGATGACGTGCCGCAGACGGGCCGACAAACCGACACAGTTCACCACCACCCACCCGGCGGTGCTGATGTTCAACGGGCCGGCCACGACCCCAGCGGCGAGCACCGCATCATCGACGGTGTCGTGGACGCGCACCACCGATCCGAGCGTCAGGTTGGCAATATCGGGGTCGTCACGCGGAAGCGCAAAGGTGATGGACTCCGTGCCGTTCATCGTCCGCGTGAACCCCACCCCGGTGGCGTTCGCAACGTCGCCGGTCTTCGTTGCGTTCGCCGCATTGTACCGCTCGATGATGAGGCGGGCCATTAGGCATACTCATCCCGGTGCTCTACCGTGACGGCGAGCGAGCCAGTGTCTGGTGCGTGCACGTATAGATGATTCAGTCCAGGCAGCAGATCGAACAACACTCCGTTACAGTTGTCACCATCCTCGACCCACGTGCCCCCCTCGTGCCGCCGGTAGCGCCCCAGCTTGGCGTCGATGAGCCAGTCGGTCTCGTTGCCGGCGGTGTCCAGGTCGCTCGATCGGGTGATGCTTCGATGCTTGTAGCGCGGCAGGCTCGTGTTGACGAACTGCGTAGCGGCCGATCCCTTCTCCATCTGCGCGTCGTCGAGGTCAATGGCGCCGTTGTTGGTATTGCAGAAGAACTGCACCCGGCAGTACGCACAATCCGCCGGCATCGTGAACGACGCAGAGAATCGGGTCCACGTCGGGAGCGTGATGCTGGTGTTGGATTGCTCCGTGGACGTTGGCCCGCACGCTAGGCCGGCGACGGTCCAATAGTAGACCCGGGTGCGTAAGTCGTTGGTCCCGCTGTCCGTTCTGGCGTAGACGCTGACTGTGTACTCAGTGCTGGCGTCCACGGCCATCGAGGTGGTACTACTCACACCGAACTGCAACCAGTTATAGGTACCACCGCTGCGACTGATCTTGATACTGCGACTCCCTGATCGCCCGAAGTGCTGGTTGATACCCGGGGTGGCATTCTTCGTCCACCCGGTCGGGAAGTCGGCGCCGTCCTCCAGGGACGAGTTCGGGAATAGGTTGCGCCCCCGCCATTCAACCTCGGGATTGTTCCAGTCGGTGCCGCCGCTGTTGAGCTCCACGTGAATTCTAGGCCAGCACGCCGCGCTCCCCGCGTAGGTCACGTTGACGTACCGCACCGGCGTCGCGCTCCCATCGTTGGTGATGGTCGCCGCGGTGGTGTTGGGCGCCCCGTCGGGGTCATCCACCCATATGCCGTCCGTGACCAGCAGCCCCAGGGTTACGTCGTATATATTTGGCGGTGCTGTGGTCCGAGACACGGACTCCACCTGGACCTCGCACCATCTATCCGTGTTGCTGTTCTCTAGCACCAGCGTGCCGCTGTGCAGGAGTTCCGCCATGGCGTCCCACAGGGTGTTCAGGTTCGCCCCGCTGGTGCCGACGATTAGCCCCTGGAGCGTCAGCTGCTGCGGCCCGGCGGTTTGACCACGCGCCTGCACGACCGCGCCGCGCCGCCCCACGATCCCACCACGCGGCCCGAGGTCCCGGCCCTGCCTCACCTGCCGGCACGTCCAGTTCGTCAGCGTGGCGGAATTACCAGCGCCGCGGAGCACCAGCGCCATCAGGCGGCCCCCCGTTCGTTCAGCTCACGTTCAAACTCCTGCCCCATACGGTCATCCATACCGCCTGCGCCCATCTGACCCGGCGCCACCCCCACCAGCTGCTGCCCTGCGCCCATCAGGTCGCGGATCGTATACAGCGCGTCCCGCACCTGCTCCATGACGCTGACCTGCTTGGCGAACGCCTCCACCAGTATGTCGCGGGTCGCCCCGCTGATGACCGACACCCTCAACCCGGCAGCACGTGCTTCATCGCCCGCATCGGCCAGCCGGTTGCCCTTGAGTGCCCCGAGGGTGACCGCCTGATCTGTAGCCCGGATGGACAGCCCACGATCGAAGTTTCGGTTGAGCTCCTGGATGGCATCGTACAGATCACGGCTCGCTGCCCCGAGGTCCTCCATGGCGGCCCGCCTACGCTCGCTGGCTGTTATCGTGGCGATACCGGTGGCTTGGGCAGCGGAACCCCCACGTTGGCGCGCAAAGACCTGTTGTGGGGAGTCCTTGGACACGAACGCCGACGCTAGGTTGCTCAGCGGGTCTTTAAGGATTTCCTCAGCGACCCGCACAGTCGCCAGTTGGAGCACCATGTGGTTGACGAACTTGTCCACCGCATCGAAGATAGCCGTGTCGGATAGCCCATCCCGGATGCCGCTGCTGATAATATCGCCGATGCCCTGGAAGCTCCCCTTGATGCTCTCGGCGAGCTTCTTGGCGACCGCGTTGGCTCGATCCAGCACCCCTAGCAGCTCTATACCCAGCTGGACCCCACCACCAATCACAGCCCCAACGGGCCCTCCCGTCATAGCGCCCAGCGCTGCCGCGCCACCCACACGGCCCGCCCCCTGGGCGAACTGCGCCCAGGCGCCCTCGCCAGGCACCGCCTGCAATACCCTAGACGCTGCCAGCCCCTTCGCACCCGTGGGGTCCATGTTGGGGTTCTGCCGGTCGGCATCCAGCTGGCGCATCACGCCCGCTATGTTGGCCGCAAACTGGCTCGTCGGACCGGACACCGCCTGCCGCTGGATAGTCGCCTGCTGGAAGGCCACCCAGCGCCGTGTCGCCCCCTCGGTGCGCTCGCCGACCACGCGCAGCCGCTCGCCTGACCTGTGCAGCGCCTCAGACAGTGACTCCGCTTCGGACCTCAGCTCCGCATATGACATCGCCAGGACGCTTGATTGTTTCGTCGCCATGCCGGCCGCCGCTGCCTCTTTGCGCAGAAACGTCACGCGGTTGGCTTGCATCTGTATCTGGCCGGACATTATCTGCCCCGGCCCGGGCGCCCCAAAGGCTGCCGCCATGGCCGCCTCCTTGGACCCCTGCCGGCGTGCCATCTCGCGGAATACTGTCGCCTGCGGCACGTCGAGTCCGGGACCCATACGCACGGGGTCCCTCGACCCCATGGCCACCCATGTGTTGTGCGCCTTTTTCCAGAAGTCGTCTAGCTCGTGGCTCGCCTTGGCTGCCGTCTCCAAGGTGCCCCCGAATTCCTCCGCGATATCCCGGAGGCTCCCTACAACCTGTTTCACGCCGCGTGGCGCGGGACTGTCGAACGGCAGCGCGATGTCCCGTTCGCCCATGCTGATGGGCCCGCCCCGGCGGCTGAACCGCGCGGCCGCCTTGACAATCGCCTCCCGGCGCCCCCGCATATTCTCGTTGAACGCACCCGCTGCTTGCAGCTCCTGTAGGACATCCCGCTCGTTTTGCCTGTTAGCTGCCGCCGCGGTGGATCGCGCCTTCTCGGCGTCGGCGACCGCTTGGATTTCGGCGCGCAAGGTGGCCGCATACTCGGTGAGGCCGATCAAGTCGGCGCGCACCCGCGCCGCCGCACCCTCGAAGCCCCCAGGGCCTGGCTCGAGTTCTCGAATCCGTGCGCGCGCCTCCTGGCGCCCGAAGATGCCTTGGATTGAGAAGTCCAGGGGCTTACTCGCCCTCTCCAGCAACGCGGTGCGCTTGCGAATCGTGCCCTCGGTACGAGTCAGTGCCTGCTGGGCATCCGTCTTGCCCGCGTTCAACGTCAGCAGGCTCACGATCCGGTTCCACGGCAGCTCCGCGATCGCCTTGGACATACGGCCGGCTGCCTCTGCGATTTCGACCAGCGCCGACACGATGCTGTCCTTGTTCCTATCGAGCGCGGATGCTATCGACCCGACGGCAGCTTCCAGGCCCTTGCTTCCGGTCACCCGGTCGGTAACGCCCTCGAACACCTCGGACATCGCCTTGCCGATCTTGCCGACCGCCGGCAGGGTGCTGTCCAGCAGCGACCGCTGCATGATCTCGAACTCGTCTTGCATGTTCCGCAGCGAACCGCCCACCGTCTTGCTGACCGCCTCAGCGGCCCCCGCAATACCACTCGATGGGTCCATGAACGCCTGCACCATCACCTTGCGGAACTCGCCGATCTTCAGCTTGGTGAGGTCGAGTCCACCGGCGAAGTCCGTGATGGCACCGAGTACGCCCGTCTCCCTGAAGATGTCTGCCGCGCCCGCTCCTGCGGCGAAGGCGCGACCCATCGCGGATGCCGCCTCGGTGATGTCCCGCTTCATGTAGGACGCCACATCGGCGAGCACGGGAATAAGGCCCGTCACGGCATCCCGCGACTTGCCCATGAATGCGCTCATCGTGGCGGTGGCCTGCGCTACCCCCGACAGGCTCTCCGGGGTCAGCTTGGCGATCCGCTGCACCTCACCGAGCACCGACGCCGCCTTTTCGGCACTGCCGAACATCGTGGTCATGCGCGCGGTCAAGCTCTCGAACTCCAGCCCGAGCCGAACACCGCCCACCAGCACGCCCTGGAAGCCCCGATTGAGCGCCTTGATGCCGTTCAGCACCTGCCCGACAGCGCGGTCCACCAGGCTGAACTGGACCGCCAGCTTGGTGACCGAACCGGCCAGGCGGGCCGTCTGGGTCTGCGTGCGGTCGGACTGTTTTCCGAACTGCTGCACGGCGGTGCTGGCGCGGTCTATCCCCCGACCTGCCCCCCGTTCTGCCGCCTGGCCGGTCTCCCGCATAGTACGGCCGAAGCGGGTCGCCTCAGCGGACGCTGCACGCGTCCCGCGAGTAAACCCGCTGGTCTCGGCACCAATTGTTATTTCGATGTCCGGCATCGTTACCCCCCGGCGGGCCGGATCATCCGCAGATGCTCAGGGAAGTCGAGGTACTGCTTCGACATACCCGGCGCCACCACGTACGGCAGCCGCGACAGCAGCATCAGGGTCATCTGCGGGGTCTGGTCAGGCACTTCCTCGGGCCGCACCGCGAAGTGCGCCGCGATCACGACCGCCACCGTGTCGAGGTCGATTACATCGTCGCCTCTGGTGGGTTGGGGCTTTCCGGCCCAGGCGAATTTCCCTCGGCGTCCGCATCTTCCGGCTCTGCCTCCGGCTCCGGGTCCGGCTCGGGGTCCATCTCGCCCGTCTCGGCGATGTTGACGATGGTGCGCATCAGCGCCCGGGATTCCGCCTCGGTGGTGAACCAGTTGGACACCTCGTCAAACGTTGCCTCGGGCCTCGTCTGCTGGACCGCCGCCACCACCATGCAGACGGTGCGCAGCCCCGGCTCCATAACGTCCGAGTCGCCATCGTCCGGCTCCACGGTCGGGATGCCGAGCGCACGGCATTGTTTGTAATAGTTCTGGATGTCCCGCCATGACATCTGCTGGAACGTGATGAGGCCCGCGCCCGGAACGTCCAGGTCCACTGTCGCCTTGGATATGATCGCCTTTTGCTCGAATTGTGCGCCCTGCATTCGCCCTGCTCCTATGTGTCAACGTCCCGGCTGTAGAGGTCGCCCCAGCCGCGCAGCGTGATGCCCTCGCGCTGTATGTCAACCCCCGGCGACAGCACCTCGACTCCTTCGATCGTGACAAACCCCACATGCCTGTGGGCGTTCGCCACCGCGACGTCAGTAAACACCTCCACGACGAACCGGTTGCCCTGCATCTGCTGCATGGTAGCCTGCACGTCTACGGTGAAGTTTTCGTCTATCCACAGCCGGTCCACATCGACCGACCAGCCCAGGATCACATCGGTGAACTTGCGCGACGTGTCGCCGTGTTCGGTCACGTCCACCTGCACGCTCTCGATGTTCAGCCGGATGCCCTGCACGCCCCCGACGTTCGCCAGCGTGGCGACCTTAGAGCTGCTGCTGGTGACGTAGAACGGCGGGGTCTTGCCCGCCACGGTCAGGCTCAGCTGTAACGTTGCCAATTCCACGGCGGTCACCGTGGTGGCAGCCGATAGGGCGTCCACCACCGAGAAGTTGCCCACCACGGCATCGTAGGTGCACGCCCGCAGGATACGGGTCGCCACCGCGTCGATCACGAAGGTGTCGCTGGTGCCGATCTCCACCAGCAGCACAGACGCCAGGTTGGTCGTCCCGTTGGCCGCGTACAGCCGGGCATCCTGTCCTGTGAAGTACGCCATGCCCGGACCCCCCTATGCCCCAGCCACGTCTGACTCGATCATGCCGTTCACCACGAAACTGAACTCACACGTCGTCAGACCGCCCGGGGTCGTGGCAATATCGGCACTGGTGCCGCGCACCGTCATGCCGTACGCCTTCTTGGACCCGCCTGCCGCGGTGTTGTCCGTGTACAAGAACAGCGACACATCGCCACCGCTCGGGAGCGTTCCGCCGACCGCCGACAACAGCAGCGTCATCAGCTCATCGTGGTTGACCGCCGTGGTCGGATCGAAGTTGAGCGTCAGCGACCCCTCACCGCTAATCAGCCCGCTGGTGAACTTCCGCGAGCCGTCGCCCTCTTGGGTCGTTTCCAGCTGGTCCACGTTAATGCGTATGCGGTGCGCCACACACTGCCCGACCTGGTTGGTGGTGACGGGCGCCGACGGATTGTCCAGGTTGCCACTCGGCGCGAGCACCGCCACATACGAATCTGCACTTGTGAAATAGGCCATCTCGTCAGCCCCCCTCTAGTCTACCGCCGTGCGCACGACCACGTCGATCTGCGCGCCCCATGTGAACCGCTGCCCGTGTAGCTGCCCGGTGATAACCTCTGTGCACATCAGGTCGTACCAGAGGGTGTCCGCCTGCAAGTCTCGGTTGTTATGGAGGACCTCTTTGACCCTATCCGCGAGGCCCGCCACGCCCTGCTCGATGCCCTGCCAGTCACCGCCCCCGCTGGCGTTGTCGTAGCAGTAGATGCGGAACCGTTGCACCAGGTGCCGCACCGCTGCTATCTCGGTGTCGCCGTCCACGGTCCGGTGGTGCGCGATGAAGATGATCGGGTATTCGGGCGCCGCCTCGTGGGTGCCCAGCTTGATGTTCGCCGCCGCCACTGTGCGCCCCTGGGACAGCAGCACCGCCACGTTGGACTGCAAGCACTCCTGTAGCGCCACCATGGTGTCCTTCGTGTAGAGCGCGGCCGCCGCAGCCGCCTCAGTGATGTCGGTGTAGGTGGTCACAGAACCCTCCGCACCGCCCGTCGTAGGCTCACCGGTATCTCGTCCTCAAACACCCGGCTCACCACCGGCGTCAGCCGTTCAGCGTCCAGCGGAGGCCGCTTGACCATCTTGCGTGTGCCGCGCTGGTGATAGCCCCCGTAGGATATCGTGCTGCCATAGCTCATATACTGCCGGTCTATCCGCCGGTGATGCCCCGGCGCGCCCGGCACGGTCAGCGACCGCTTCAACGCGCGGGTCTGTTGCAGGATCGGGTGCCGCGGCCCTACGTCGATGCGGCCGCGCCGTATTCGTAGCTCCCGCTGGCGCACCGTGCTGGGTCGCAGTTGCGCCCAGCCTGGCCCCTCCTGGTCGAACGTGTGCGCGATCGCCGGCCCGAGCGCGTCCGCCACCTTCTCGAAGGTCCCCGACAGGTCGACGATCTGCTCATCCAGCATAGGAAACAGGCGGCTCATCAGGCCGCCATCGAAGTCCCACGTGATGTGCACCCATCGTGCTGCCATCAAAACTCATCCGCCATGATGTGCACCCATCGTGCTGTTATCCGCCATGATGTGCACACATCGCGCTGTCATCAGAACTCATCCGCCATCGACACCGGCGGTGCGATCGCGGTGTCGCCGTCCTCGTGGTAACCGGTCACGAACGTGCCACCACCGATGCCCGACCTGGGCGCCGAATCCGCCGACAGCGCCGCCCGCTCGGGTGCCAACTCCTTGAGAAGTGCCATCGCGCGCCGCTCCCAGCCCTTGCCCGACCCCTGCACCGGCACCCCGGGGTCCTCGGCCTCGCGGGCCTCCGCGTACAGCACATCCCACACCAGCTGCCCGACCAGCCGGCTGCTAATCAGGCGCAGCGTCAGCAGGTCCTCGGCGTCTGTGATGGGCAAGGTATAGCTGCCGCGCAGCCGCGCGTCCATGAACTCGTCGGTCTCGGCGATCCACGCCTCCACGTCCGCAATCTTGACCGTCGACGTGGTACTCATCTGGTGACTTGGGAACAGCCGCTGCACGTCTGCCATCAACGAGTATGCCATCACTGCCACCCCTGCTCACGGTCACTGCGCATCGGCACCCCGGCGGGCACCAACCGGGTCGCATCAAGCGGCCCCACGGCCTCCTCGGGCAGCACCTCGCGGATCGCCCGACGGATCGGCGCCAGCGCCTCAACGTATGCCCCTGGCACCTGTATCTCGTCAAACAGCCCCAGCAGCGTTGTGGCGTCCTCCACGGACAGCTCAATGGTCACCACGGGGTCAGTCACCACGCCGCGCCTCCAATGCCAACTCAACCTTCACCGTCAGCCCCTCGACGTTAATAGCGGTATTATGCTGCTGCACGGCGAGCGCCTTCATGTCCTGCACGATCACTTTCTGCTGCACGTCCACAGAATCTAGCCGTTCCAGGTTTCGCCCGTGGCTCGTCCACACAGCAATCAGGGTAATAAACGCCACCGCCGCCGATAGCAGCGCCGCCAGCAGGTTCACCGTGTTGCTTCTCTCTCTGCGCGCCCCTCTGGCCCCGGGCTCCTCCATCATGACTGGCAGACCTCAACTGCCAGCAGGCTGCTCGTGACGGTGCCGGTCCCTTTGACCATCACCCGGGCCTGCTTGGCGGTAATGATTGGCTCGGGCGTCCAGTAGAACAGCCCGGTGGCAGTTGCGATTTCCGGCTCCAGCGCGGTGCCGTCGTTGTCGAGCAGATCGTACCAGTCACTCGCGCCAGGGCTGTCTACGTCGCTCAGCTGAACCTTCGCCTCCATGCTGGTGAGCGACCCGATGGTGAAGTCGAAGAATATGCCGATCTTGCCGTACACAGTCATCGGCACCCCGGTGGTGGCCACATAGGCGGTCGTCAGCACCAGGGAAGCCCGCACCGCGACAGCATCAGTCGTTCGGTCCATCCGGCAGCTCCTGCACGTGTTCTGGCCTCGATCCAGGCGGCCCGCTGAACGGTTGCGTGATCCCGTCTACGTCCATCACCCACCGCCCTGTATTGGGTCCGGGCTGCGGTACCCACTCCGGGCGCAGCCCCACGGTGGTGCCGCACGACACCACGACATCCAGGTGTCCGTGTCGATCATGCACACGTGGCTCGCGTTGGCCGCGAGCGCGTTCTTGCAGAGTGTGTCGCTGTCTTGCGGGCGGAACATATCGGCGGTGCCCGCCACCAACTTGGCATGATGGCGCACCGCCTCGCCGGGTGTCAGATCAGGGTGCCGTGTGGTCAGCAGAGAGCGCACCGATGCCCCGGCGCTCCGTATCTGTTCTAACTGCTCCCCCACCGGGTCGAAGCCCGACTCGTCCGCCTTGTTTCTGTCCTTGGCCATCGGTCCTTGCTCCCGGCAGGATACCGACCATTGACTGGCTGCCCACAGCATCCTGCCTCGCGTTTACGTCTCGCTCCCGATGAAGCCGAGCCAGGCTGTGCCGTTACACACCACGATACCATGCTGGTCCTGATCAAGAACGATGATCGTGGTGGTGTCCGAATCTTCCTTGATGGTTAGCGCCTCAGCGGCATCGGCGGTATTGAAGATGAAGAAGCGCAGCCCGATGCTGGACGCCTCCGCGGGCAGCAGCACATCGCGCCCCGCCCCACCCGGGTCAATGAAATGCGTCTCCGGGTCGGTCGCCGCGATGGTCCCCTCGCCGGCGAGTGTGGTGACTTGGACGCTCGTGCGGTTGCTGCCTGGGCCCTTCCAGCTCGTGCCGTCGCAGTGCAGATGAACCGTCTGGCCTGGGCCGATGATCTCCACGGTGGCCGCGGCATCATCATTGACGGTCAGATTCTCCAGCGCGTCACCGGTGTTCGATATCAGGAAGTCCAGCCCGTCTGACGTGGCCTCGCTGGGCAGCGTCACCGTGCGGCCCGCGCCGCCCGGGTCGATGAACTGGATGGTCGGCGAGCTGATATTGAGCGCCACGGTGCCGGTCGCGGTGGTGGTCGCATGTGGGCGGTAGATGCCCTCATTGGCCTGGACCGGCGCCCCGTTGGCCAGTACTGTGCGCCCCATGGGAATCCCCCTCGATTAGCTGACCACCGTGGTCAGGTGATAGCCGGCGCCCGCAGAGACGATCTTGGCGTCATACATCGCCTCGCAGCGGAACTGGTCCTTTTCCTCGAGGTCCAGGCCGCGCCCCTGCTTGATGACGAAGTTCTCATCTCGACGCACAAACCACGTCATGAACTGCATCGACTCGCGGGTCGGGTTCATGTCCACCTTGACGAGCGCCGCGCTGGTGGTCCAGATGCGCGCCCGTGTGGCCGTAGCGGCACCACGTGCCGTGGTGGTCTCCATGCCGCGCGGCACCACGATCCTGTCCACCTCGAACAGCCCAGCGACCACGTCCGGCGTGATTACGCCCGCCGTGGTGGTGTACTTCACCCGGTCCTTGATCTCGTGGTGGTTTTGCACCGCACGCCACACCGCCGGCCCCATGATGAGCCAGTTGGCCGCCTCACCGACCGTTTCCTCGACGGTGTCGTTGTAGCCCCGAACGGCGTCGATCGGGTTGGAGTTCTGGTCGTCCCACCGGTTGGCAGCCGCCACCGTCAGCGTCGCGCTGTTGGTATAGTTACCCGCCGTGAACAGTGCAGTCGCGAGCGCCTTCTCGGCGTCCTGGTAGCACAGTTTGGTGACCAGGTCCACGGCACTCTTGGTCAGGTTGAACGGTGTATCTGACGTCTTGCGAGCGTCGTCCAGCACCTCACTGGAGAAGCCCTTGGACTTCAACGTGTAGGTCGCGTTGGTGGCGTTCCACTCAACGATCGGCCCCACCGTGCCGGGCGCCCACTCGGGGTCACCGTAGGTGCGCTGGAAGTCGTCCTGGTCGAACAACCAGTAGCTGTCCGAGTTCTTGTCCACCAGCAGCCGCGGAAACGTGGTTGCGATGAACGCAGGGTTCTTGTAGGCGACCGAGTAGTTACTCAGCGCCTTGTTTATGTGTAGTGTGCCGGCATTGGCGTTGGCCATCGTCCAGCTCCCCCTCTTGTGCCCGCTGTGCCGCTAGACGGTCAGCTGCATGATGTTCATTTGGACGCTGATTTCTTCGCCGTTCGCGCTCGCAGCGGTCAGCGCCTGCCCGATGATCCAGTCGCCATCCGAGCTCTTCAAGATCGCCCTCCCGGAAGCGTTCGTGCCCACCAGGTTCCCCACGCTAACGGCAGCCCCGGCGATCACCTGCGTGACCCCGGCGGTCGCCACCCTGGCTGCCTGGTCGGTGTCGGGTGCGTTCTGGAACACGCCGGTGGGCACATCGCCGGCACCGTTGCAGATATCGACCTCTCCGGCCGTCGCGCCCTGCTCACATATGTGGTACTGCGAGGCAGTGTTGTCCGTCTCTGACCGCCGGCTGATCTCAGTTAGTGCCTGTCTTGTCGCCATCGTTTGACCCTCCTGGTCACCCCACTGGATTGCGCCTAGCGGGTGCCGCCCATGCGCTCATGCGCTTCCATGTCACCAACCAGCTTCTGGTGCGCCTCATCGCCGGACTCATACAGGAACGCGGTTGCGTCGTGCACGTCCAGCTTGTGCTCGGTGCCGACCCGGGCGACCTCTGCCTGGAACAGCGCGGTCGGGTCCAGCTCGGGTTCGTCGGTGGTGTCGCCGCCATCGCGGGTGCCGCGTTCGCCGACCCGAACCACCACGGGCATGCGGCCCATCTCAAGGTGGAACCGCGCCACGTTGGATCGCGCCAGCTCGGCCAGCATGGTGGGCGTCTCATCGTCGTGTGCCAGCATGGCCGGCGTCAGCTGCCCGGAGTCCACGTAGCGCTGGATGGCCGCCTGCGCAGCATGCTCCCGGTTCTGCTCCTCAAGCGCGTTGACGCGCCCCACCAGCCCCGTGACCTGCTCGCCGGATGCTTCCGCGGTGGCCTTCGCAGCGTCGCGCTCTTGTAGCGTGGTCGCCAGCGTGGTCTCCGCGCTGGTGCGCGCCTCCTGGATGCCCTCGATGGCCGCCTTGACGGCGTCCATGGTCAGGTCACCCTCAAGCGCCAGCACCGGCTGCAATACCGCCAGCCCCTCAGTCAGCACCTCTGCGCGTTGCTCGTCGGTGATTGTCTCTGCCATGTGATCTGCTCCCTGGTCTTGGGCCGCCCTACTGGCAGCCACCGCGCGCCACAACCCATCGTCGCCACACTGCCAGTCCGCCCCCGCCTCGATCATACGCGCCGCCTCGTCGGGTGCCTGCGGACAGAACTCTGAGAAGTTGACCGTCACCGGCTCCATACGCTTGATGAACGGCCGATTGGTCAACGCCGCTCCGAACACCGTCGGGCCATGTACGTCCCCCGTCTCGGGGTCCACGTAGTTAAGATCAAACTCGAGGCTTGTATACCTGAACAGCCGCTTACGGACCCGTTCCAACCCTGGCTCGGTCCACTCTACCTCGCCCCACAGCTCCTTGCCATCGTTTTCCTCGAATATGCGCGTGAACCAGCCTTGCGCCTCGCCTGCCCCCATATGGTTCAGGTCCAGCGGTATCTGCTGGCCGCGCGCCTTCTCCGTGAAGGACACCGCCAGCTGCTCTAGGATCTTAGGGGTCAGCTTGATCTTGCCGTAGACGAAATGTTTGAAGTCGCCCGTGCGCACCAGTTGTATGCTGCTCCTAGGCGGCTTTCCGTCCTCGGCGTCCTCCCAGCGGATTGCCTGCTCATCTTGCAGGTCGGTCGCCCACTGGCAGGCACTCCCGGGCACGTCGCGCACCATAGTGGTGCCGTCGGGCTGCTGAAACTCCAGCCGCATAATACACGCCCCTGGCCCAATCAGCCCCGTCGGGCTGCCGCTTGTGTAAGACCTCGCGCGGCATCCGGTGACACCGCGCCAGGCACAAGGCGATCACCACCGGTCAGGCATCACCGGTGGCACAATCCGAGCTTCGACTAGAATAACGCCCCACCCCCTGCATCCAGAGCATCGGCGGGCCATATTGCCGCCGAAGGAAATTACGACCACCGCCGCCGGTCGTCCCACCGCTCGTGCTGCCACGTGGTCAGATCGCTCGCCAGGATCAGCCGGTCACGCGCCCCGTGGGCAGGCAACCCCTCATGGTCAATGTAGTTGCGCACCTGCCTGGGAGTGCGACCCAGCACCTCGGCGGCCTCCTCGACGGTGATTAGGCGGTCCGGCGTGTCATCGACCATGCGGATCGGGCCGGTCGGTGTGGTCATAGGGCCTTCCTTCGCTGCGATCACGCGGGCCTGGATAGCCCCGGCAGGTGTGCAGACAACGACCGACTCACCACGCCATAGATTGATGGTCTGCTGCATGTGCGTGCTCCTCCAACCGTGGGGTGTCAAGCGGTGGCACCTGATCCACCGTGGTGGTCTCGGGCTGCGGGCTTTCGTCATCCAGGATCGGGATGAGTAAGCACCGGCACAGACTGCCCCCCATGCACTTGTCCGGCGGGCCGATCCGCGGTGCGTCGGCCTTCTCGAACACCAGCCCATCAAGGGTCTTGCAGTTGCGGCACACCTTGGCATCCAGTACGGCCGACCGCTGCACCTTCACGACACGCGCGTGGTCAAGCACCGTCGCCAGACCCCCATGGATACCCCCGCCGACGGTCGCCTTGCTCACCAGCGTCGCCTGGGATGCCCGCATGGCCGAGTAGGTGGTGCGCGCGTCCGACAGCACGCGGTCGATGGTCCCCTGGCCAACCGCACCAGCGACCAGGTCCGCTTGTAGCGGTTGGTCGTGGAGCATCCGCCTCGACAGTGCCGCAGTCACGTTCTCAACCCACCGGCGCACCGCGCTCTGCCAGTTCCACGCCAGGATGGTCCGCATCCGGGCCGCCAGATCGACCGGCGGCAGCCCCGCCTGCTCGGCGACGAACACCCGCGCCCACTCGACGGCTTGCTCGGTGGCCTCCCGGAACACCGCCGACAGGTCCGCGATCGCTTTGCGTTCCAGCGCAAGCGTGCGCACCGTCGCCAGCTCGCCCGCACTCAACGCGCGCCGCAGCCGACGCAGGTATGCCTCCACAGCCGCGTCGGTCTCCACCACCAGCCTAGTGGACATCGCGCCGACGAACCCATCCCACTCGCTGTTCATCTCGCGAAACTTGTAGGTCTGCTCACGCGAGGTGAGCGCCCGGCTGAACCCGGACCCGTCGCGGGTGGGGTCGTGGCCGAACTCCTGCAAGCGCAGCGGCTCGATCTGCTTGACCGTTCCGGCGGGCGCGGGCGCCACCGCGCGCGCAGCCGTCGCCGGTTCGTCCTCGGCGTCCTCGGTACGAGGTGGCAGGTCGATGACCTCACGGACCAGGTCCTCAATGCTCGCGTCGGGCTTCAACACACCGGCGCGCACGAACACCTCCACGACCTCTGCCAGCTGCTTGCCGTCCGGCTCACGCAGCTTGAACTCCAACCGCGGCATCACCACGTTGGGTCCGAAATTCCACCGCACCATCGGCTCAATGATGGCCTCCTGGAACGTTTCGGCCAGCTCGGTGGCGATCCCGTCCAGCGCCACCATATAGAGGTCGAATCCGGTTTGGGCCAGCGCGTGGCTCCCCACGGTGTTCTCACCCAGCGTCTGGAAGTGCACCAGCCCAGCCTGCGCGATCCGCGCGTCGTGATAGCCGATATCTTCGATCATGCTGACCCGCTGGGTGGTGTGGAATTCCATCTCGACCTTCGACTTGTCCAGCCGGATGCCGGGCTGCGAACCCGCCCGCAGGTTGGAGATCGCTGTGTCGAGGTCAGATTCCTCGGTGGGTGACATCGCCCCCAGCGTGTAGGCAATCCACACCCCCACGCCATTGCGGTCCGCCGCCACCATGGCGATCTTCTCAAGGACGCCTTTGAGCTCCCAATGCTTCCACACGTCGCGCTTCCAGCCCCGGCCCTCGAAGTCACTTCCCCGCTGGCGGTGCGTGAAGCGCAGCAGCTTATCGGCGTCTATGAACGTTTCCACCTGCTGCGAGCCGTACACGCGCTGCTCGACCTGCACCAGGTCGCCCACATCATCGGTGTGCCAGCTGTAGACCGTCTGCGGCAGGCGGCTGCCCAGCTTCTCCAGGACGATCTTGCCATCCCGGTGGCCCCACACGATCTCGAACAGCCGCAGCCCATCGCCCCAATACTCGACGGCCTCACTCAGGAACTGCGACCACTTCGGCCGCATCGCGTTGATAACCTCGGTGCAGAACTCGGCGGCCTCTATGCCCCGCTGGTCGGCACCCACGCCCGGCTGCACCCTCCACACAGCCGCCTTGATGGGCAACGCAATCACGCGCAGCACCATGGCGACCATGCCGTCGCTCTCCATGCGCTGGTAGGTGTCCCAGCGCTTACCCTGGAACCCACCGCGCAGCTCGGTCTTGTACTCGACGTCGATCTGGCCGTGCCAGATGTCCGTGCCGGTGGTGCCGAGTTCCTTCCCAACCGACCCTGACGGTGCCGGTCGTGGCTCCGCGAACGCGCGCGCGGCCCCTGCGATCCTGTCCATGAACGTCGGCGCTCTCATGGTGCTGCCCCTTTGTCGATCCCGCCCCCTCCACCGGATGCCACATAGTGCATCCAGCCCGGCTCTTGGAAGTGTACCTGCTCCTTGAAGCCCGTCCAGCGCCCAGCCCACTCAAGCCCGGCTTCCTCGCCGTACTCGCCCATCGCGGTGATCGCCTTCTTGTCGCCCCACATACACTTCCCGTGCAAGTATGGCACCGCATCGAACGCCACGCCATGCTGGTGCGCCGACGCGAGCGGCAGCGCGTTGGTGACCCGCCGACTGCCCCGCTGCGGACCCACATCGTCGATGACCCACGCCTGGTGTTTCAGGAACAGCGCCACCCACTCGCTGTCGCGTTCGGCAAACGAACGGGGCCGGCTTTGGTCGGTGAGTCGCACATCAAACCTCGTGAACTCTAACAGCGCCGACGCCTTCGCCAGCGCAACCTCCCGATCGGTTGGCAGCTTGGTGCCACGCTCCAGCGCATCGGCACGGTCGTACAGCTGCCGCATCCGGTGCCTGATAAGCCAGCCGGGCCTGCCATGCCGCCACAGTGCTGCCTGCTCACTCTCATGGCGTGCCGTGCAGTATATCAGGACCTCCCCTGACATCGCCTCGACTAGGCGCTCGGCCTTCTCGGCCACCACCGGCACCATCCTATCCAACGACCTGCTCGCCATGCCGCGCCCCTCTCAGAAGCTGTCCGGGAATGCGCTGCCGGTCTGTATCTTCGCCACCGTGGACACCATACCCTTCTGTGACAGCGCCAGCATAGCGGCATCGCCGTGATCCGGGCTGTTGCCCAGCCGTTTCTCGGTGTCCACCTTCGGCTCCAGCTTGATCTGGCGCTTGCTCGTGAACTCGTAGCGCGGCGCCGTCAGGTCCGCCGCCAGCATCTCGCCCTCCGGGGTCTTGCTGTCGGGCAGCCGCCCGGTGGTGCGTATCCACTCGCGCAGGTTCCACCAGAGCTCGGAGCGCCTGTTGAAAAACATCTCGCGGTCCACCGCCGCGTCGCCGACATTGACGGGCTGCACCGCTACAGGGTGCCACACATTGGGCCGCTCTGGCGTGCCGGGCTCGCTTCGTAGCTCGTTTATGCGGTCCGTCACGCCGCCACCCACACCCACATCGTCTATCGCCAGCCGCGTTATGCCGCGCTCCGCGACCCGTTCCCCCACGGTGCCCACGGTGCGCATCAAGTCCTTGCCGGCGTAGCTTTCCAACACCTCCATCTCGTCACCGAACAGCCCCATCAGGACCGTCCTGTTGCTGCCCCGTCGGGCCACGTCCAGCCCGGCGGCCCGGAAGTCGTGGGCGTTCGGCCCCACCTCACGCCGTGTCGCTTCCTCGACCCACGACAGCGGTATCAGGGCGTCCTCGTCTTCCAGCGGTGGCATGCCCAGCACACGCGACCGCCATAGCGGTGAATCCTCGCCCCATATGCGCCGCTTCTCCGCCACCCACTCCGCATTGACCAACGCTTCCGCCACATCCCCCGGCACCCGCTCGCCGGTGAAGTTGGGCGTGTCCAGGCACGATATGTGTATCTGGTGCCAGCCCAGCCGAGGGTCACGGCACGCGTTGAAGAAGTGCCCCGATTGGCTCGTCGGGTTGCCAACCTTGACCCACGAGCAGTCGCCCGCGGAAGTAAGCGAGTCGGCTGCCTCATCAATATCATCACGCACGCCCGGCGCTTCATCGAACACCACCAGAACGTGCCGCTGGTGGTAGCCCTGGAAGTTCACCGCCTCCCTGGGGCTGATCCCGGTGGCGAACCAGTTGGGCGACTTCTGCATCTTCATAGTCGCGGTGCCAACCCCGGCGTACATCGTATGGCCTGCCAGCCGCTCCTGGAACAGGCTATTGATCTCCCCCCACAGGACGTTCTTCACCTGCGCGACCGTCGGCGCCGTCGTGACCACCTTGCAGGGCGAACGCACGAACAGGTACCACAACACCAAGCACGCAAGCACGAACGTCTTGCCGCACCCGTGCCCGCTCGGCACCACCACCTTGCGGTGGCGCGCCACGCCGTTCAGCACGTCACGCTGCTTCGAGTAAAGGTGCACCCCCATCTGCTCAAGGCACCACAGCACAGGGTTCCACCAGTAGCGGACCCTATAGCCCCAGGCCGCCTGCTGGTCCTGCGTTATCTCGGATATCTGCCTCGCCGGCATCGCCATCGTCGTCTTCCTCACCGTCACCCATCGGGTCTGGTGGTATCGGGAACTGCGCCGCGTCGGTCAGCAACGTCTCGACCGTCACCCGCATGCCTGGTGGCGCATCCCCCGGGTCGATCAGCACCTGTGCGCCGCGGCCTTCCAGGACCGCCAGCAAGCGCGCCGCCGCCGCCACCTGCACCCGTTCATTGCGGCTGCGCAGCTTATTCCGAAGCGTCACCCACACCTCTGGCCACGTCTGCCGCCGAAGCTCTGCCTTGGCGTCATCCCAATGGGCCACATACTCGGGGTCTCGCTTGTACTCCCAGCGCTCGATAGACTTCGCCGAACACCCCGCCAGCAAGGCGGCCTTCCTGCGCGACATACCACTCACGCGCGCCACCGCCGCCTTGTACTTCTTAGGGCCGAACAGGATCGGGTCCGGCCCGTCCTGTTCGGCGTTACCCTTGGGCTGCTGCTTAGGTGCAGGCTTCTTTGCCATCACACACCCCTAGTCGCCCCACCGGAGGGCGGACGTTGGAGCGGCCGGGTCGGATTTGAACCGCCTTCATCCCCGCAGGACGCGGGTGCATCACCACCAATGCTTCGGCCGCGGTACATTCGCGCGTTCAGCTTGTCGATCGTGTCGAACGGCAGCACCGGAACGGTGAGCCGTTCACGGCATGCCGGGTCAAGGAAATACAGATAGCGGAACTGGTAGCCCTTCACCACCTCGCCACCCAGGAGGCGGGCTACGCCCGGAATGCCCAGCGCCTTGCCGTGGCTCCGCGCCCGGATATACTTGCGGAGCGCGACCCGCTGCACGCATGCCATCTGGTGCGCCACAGCGCGGCCGCCGTTCAGGTGCCGCAGGTGTTCAGGCAGCCGCACCATGTTGCCGGTCGAATACCCGGTGAGCACGAACCCCGAGGCCCGATAGATCGTGCCGTCACCACACTGCGCCCCATCGGCGAACGTCACCACCCAGCCCACGTGCGGTGCATGCTTGCGCAGCAGCCGCATGGCCACCGATATGGCGCGGCTCTCCGAGTTCCTTGGGAGCGCGTCCGAGAACGCGAGCCGGTTCAACTCCACAAACCCGTTCCACGGCGTTCCCTCCACCAGCCCCACCAGCTTGTTCTTGGACATCGGCGGCCCAAACTGCATCGCGCCCTCAAGGCTGCCGTTGTAGAACACCCCGATGCTGGTCTGCGAGTTCTGCACCACGGTGCCGCTGTAGTGGATTCGCTTCACCACTGCGTCCGCCTCGGCGCGCCCTATGGGCCGCAGCACGATGTCTTTAGCCGACACGGTTGTAGGTCTCCGTGATACGCGCCAGTGCGTTGCCGTTGCTGTTCTCGTTGCCGGTGTCCACGAACGGCCCTTCGTCTTGGGCCTTCTTGATTGCCGCCGCCACACCCAGCTGCTGCTCCGGTGACAGCGTGAACGTCATCACCCGCATGCCCGGCTGCGCACCGTCCGGCAGCCCCATCCCGTCATCCCACCCCTCGTCGCCCGGCACCGTCTGCGCGGCCCGCAGGTCGGCCAGCTCGTCGTCGCCGAACCCGGTGCCATACAGGTCTGGCAAGTCATCCAGCTGCACCAGCAGCACCTCGGCGTCGAAGCCGCTCTTGTCGGTGAGCCGGTTATTCGCTATGGCGTAGCGCTGCGCCGCCTGCAAGTCCCCAAACTCCTGCTCGACAACCGGCACCACGTCCATCCCAAGCACTTCCGCGGCAGCGCGCCACCTGCCCTCCCCGGCCACGATCTCGTGCGGCTCCGGCAGCCGCTCCCCTAGCTGCGTGGCCCACACCTCGATGGGGTCGCGGAAGCCGTTGACCCGGATGCTCTCCGCGATCCCATCAAGGTCGTGGCCCGTGCGGGCGTTCCACGGTGCCGCAATGATTGACCCACAATGCCGCACAACAGCCACCGGGGTGGCTTCTACCGCCGCCTCATTGGCCATTCGTCGCCGCCTCCAGTTGCTCCCCGAACTCATATCCACCCTCGTGGACGATCCTGAGTGCCGCCCGCCAGATCGTAATGGTGAGGCGGCCCCACCCGACACGCACACACCACTGCGCGCGCTCGACCGGCAGTTCCGGCGTGTCGCGGAACGGTTCCGCGCATAGTATTCCCATCAGCCCGCCCTTTCGTTCCTGTTCTGGAACAGTGTGAGCTGGCCCATCCGCGCTGCCAGCCGCGCCTCGTGTCGCTTCCGTCGCCGTTCCGCCTGCCCCTTGGGTCGCACTGCCGCCCGCCGGGCCGCCAGCGCTGCCGTTTCACCCTTGTGGCACGCCGTACACAACACCCGCAGGTTGTCGCGCCCGAGTGTGCCCCCGCCCTCGATGACCGGCACGATGTGGTCGCACTCCCACGCGGCCTCGCCGTCCCGTATCCCCGCTGCCCTGCGGGCATCCTTGACAGACTGCCACACAGGCACCCACGCCACATTCAGTGACCGCGTTAGCTCGTGCCTGCGGCTCGCCATGGCATCCCAGCCCTCACGGGTGACCGCTTCACAACTCAGGTGGTCCTCACCCCCTGCCTGGGCGCGCCGAATCAGCCAGTGCATCGCCACATGCCGCCACACCGACGCCCCCGGGGCGTACCGCCCGCTGGCCACCCGGCCGATCGCCAGCAATTCCATAGCGGCTTGCATCTTGTGCTTCAGCGCGTGCCACGTCGCCATCTCAAGCGGCCGCAAGTCTGTCCCGCACATCTGGCAGATGCCCCGGTCCCGCTCCCACACGAAGTCTCGCGCGCCTTTGGTATCGAATACGCACAGGTAGTCCGTGATACAGTCCTCGCCGCACCAGCACTTGCGCCCCTTCGGCACCTCGTCGCCGCACCACCGGCACCGCCCGCGGCCATTCGGCCCCTTGGGCTGCTGCCGCCCCAGGTCGTATGCCGAGAAGACCCGCCGGTGCTTCATCTGGTCCGCAATACGGTCCAGCAGGTCACGGATCGGCACGTCACAAGGGAGGCGGTCCCAAGTGTTCGGCACAGCCCCACCTACCCGAGTTGTAGCTGCTCACGGATTGCAGCCTCGATATCGCCCTTGTGCCCAAGCCACAGGTATCGCCACGATGACAGCCACCGAGCGTATAGCGCGATCCGCTTGGGAGTTGGGTTCCACCGGCACTGTTCTGCGTACGCCTCGACCTCGTACCGTAGGCGCCACTTCCGGCTGACAACGTACTTGAACGCGAAGCGTCTGCCCTCTTTCCGCCACTGACGGACATGCACCTGCTCGTGCCTCAACAGGTCTTTAAGCGCCAACGTGGGGGTTCCGCTCTCGTGAAGCTGGTACAGCCGTGGCGGTAGATAGATCACGGTCCTAAGCGTGCTCGCGAACCGGTGTCTGCCCGCCAACGGGACGAGCGACCACCACCAGCCCTTCCCCCGTATACTCCAGTCCAACACACTACTGTCCCTTCACCGCGCCCCACGTGACCGGCAGCGGGCTGCCCGGAACCAACGCCGACAGAGATCCCCCGCCTACTCGCACGTCCGCCTGGTAGTTACTGCCCGGGAGGTGCGTCAGTTGGGTGATGGCCCCGGAACCTGGCGCAATACTCCATATCTGACTGCGGCCGCTCCGGGAACTCACGAACAGAACCGCCTCCGATCCCCAACTCGGATGCTCCGCATCGCTCGCGAGATGCCGAGCGCCTTCGCCACCGATCCCGATTAGCCATACCTCCACTGGACCCTGTAGCGCCCTCGTATATGCCAGTGATGCCCCGTCAGGGGCCCACGTTGGCATGCCGGACCACGAGCCATCGTCCGTGAGTCGAATCGGGTCGCCGCCCAACACCGGAATCACCTCTATATCCTGGCCGCCATATTCCTCGGTGGTGTACGCGACCCACTCGCCGTCAGGAGAGAATGCCGCATACCACTCCCAATGGGTGCTATTCGTCAGCCGCCGGGCGCCCCCGGTCCACGGCTCAATTATCCATAGGTCCGCCTGCCCGTCTCGATCGGATGCAACAACGAGCGATTGCCCGTCTGGTGCCCACCCCGGCCAGCCATTGTTCCCCTCGTGGGTCACATCCCACGCTTCATCATCATCCAATGCGACCGCCACGACCTGTGTTCGACCGCCGCGTGTGGCCATGTAAGCCACGTCCCCGTTGGTAGATATAGACGGCTGCATAGCTCCACCAGGCTCGTCGGTGAGCTGGCGCGACACATCACCGCTGTGGTAGAACACCTGCGCCGCGCCGCCTGTGTAGTGCATGAATACGAACTCCACCGCCCCGGCGTCTAGGCACACACACAACAAGACCACGAGCACAACCTTCATTGACGCCCCCTACGTCTGCTGCTCCGTCACCGTCAGATATGCTCCACGGCGGTCTCGGGCAACAACGTGGTCGAATCCAGTATCCTGATGGTCACGCTGACGTTCGTGCTGCCTGTAGCATGGTCCTACCTATCCCAGTTGCCCCTGCTCGCGCAGGGTTGCCCCCAGGGCGATCGCCGCCGCCAGGGCATCATACCTGTGAGACTCCCACGTGGTAGGGACGTCTAGCAGGCCCACGACCTCCGCACGGACACGGTCCTTCTTTGCATTTCCGGGCGCGCCGACCGCCTTCTTTATCGCGCTGGGCGTATAATCCACCACCAGCAGCCCTTGCCGCGTCAGCCCGATCACCATCGCGCCGTAGGCCTTTCCGACCTTGACGGCAGATGTGATCACCCGCGGGCTGACGAACATATCCTCAATCGCCACCGCCTCCACGTGGAACCTGCCCTTCAGCGTGCCCACCTCGTATGCCAGGTCCGCCAGTTTGTCGTGCAGGTGCGCCCCATAGCCGGTGTGGCCGCCGCCTGCAATGTAGCGGTCGCCATCGGGCAGCGCCTCGATGACCCCCCAGCCGATGGTCAGCCCCGGGTCGATCCCTAAGAGTTTCACCTGCGCCCCTCCAGTAGCAACCTGCGCGCCACCCCGAGCCGGTATTGCAGTGCCGGCACGGTCACGTGCAGCCGCGCGGCCAGCTCGGCAAGCGTGTCAGTCGGGTGATCGCCGCGCGCCTCCATGGCCTCGATGATCGACCCGCGCCCCTCGTGGTGCAGCTGCTCCCTCGCCTTAGTAACGCAACGCACCGCCCTCGACAGCACCGCCACACCGCCCGAGGGTACCGCGGTGCCGTCCAGCCAGTGCGACAAGTCGCGCAGGGTCCGGTCATACGTTCGCCGCCGTCGTACCCTGTCGGTACGCTTCGCCCGCAGGATCAGGAACGCCCACCTGCGGAACCCACCGGGCCGACGCTGCTCGAACGCCGGCAGCCGCTCCCACATCGTCAGCAGTGCATCCTGCACCGCATCCTCCAAGTCGGGCCCCACGGCCCCGCCGGCAGCACCCCACAGGAGCATCAGCCCACGGTACCGCATGAACAGTACCGCAGCCGCGGACTCGTCGCCTCCCTGCACCGCCATGACCAGCTGCGTATCGTCATCATCATGGGCAGCACCTGCTGGGGTCTCCACGGCGGTGCCGCCAATCACCTGAGGCCGTGCACACCCTTCTGCGGGTCATACCGTACTGGTGGCAACTCGTCGCGCATCGGCAGATCAAACCACCCCCGCGACAGCAGCAGCCCAAGCACGGCGTGCTCCGCTACGGCGGTCCAGCCACCCTCACTCATGGTGTCGTCGTGCTCTGAGACACGCGCGCCCAGCTCGCCCCGGAGTGTGCCCAACACGCGAACCAGATCATGCTGGGTTACAAGCGTAAGGGCACCTGACACCTCGATGCCGTTCAGAAGTCCCGTCACATGGTCGCCGCGCATGCCATTGCGCAGCCCATCCAGCACCAGCCCGACCGCGTCCTCCATGCACTCCGGTGGGTCCGTGACCGGCACCACCATCTGCCCCACGTGGACCTGCTGGTCGGCACGGTAGAGCTCCCCGGTGGTGCGATCCTTGCGCATGCCCTTATGGGCCAGCTCGGCGTCCTCTCGTCGGTGCCGCACGATGCACTGCGCCATCCGGGCGCACCAGCTGACCGCCGGCACCAGGTGCGCGCCGCCAAATTCGGCCATTATGCACTCGGACACCAACGGGTGGGCCGCATTCGGGTCGTCCTCGTGGCCAATAACCGCACACACTGGTTTACCTAGCCCGTGGGCCAGTGCCATCTCCACGATGGTGCCCGTGCTGCGCTTGTTCACCATCGACAGGTTAGCCAGCACCACGTCGCACGCCCGGACATCCTGGTGGTCGCGCATAGCGACCGCGTCGGGGTGGAGCCTCGCCTCGTCGGCGCCCGGGATGTCGCGGTACTCGTCGCCCGACAGGCTCGGCAGCGGTTGGTCGCCATAGTGGGCCCGCAGGCACTCCTTGCCACGCATCGGGTCCAGCGACACCACCGCATTGTCACGCCGAAGTTGCTCCGCGGCCCTGTGGCGCCATTCGGTAGCCTCGTCGTACGTGATGCCGGAGATGTGGCCGGCCAGGTACACGGTCGGATGGTTCACGTGTCATGCCCTTCCCTTGGTGGTGTGCCGTTCGAGGTCTCGTGCCGCCCTGGTGACTAGCTCATCGTGCGCCACTGCTGACCCGATTCCGCCGTCGCCTGCACCATCTTCCGCAGCGCATCTTGCCTAATCTGCCACACCCGCTGCCTCGACACCTCAGACCGCCTCGGCCGTGTGTCACGCACCACCTCGGGGTCAGAGCGCATCTGCTGCGCGGTGCGCCGCTCCATGCCTAACACACCGTAGTGGTGGCCCACGATGTGTCGCTCCCGCGCGGACAAGCACTGCATGGCCACCTCCAGGGTCGCTACATCGGCAATCTGCCCCTCCGGGTTATCGACCCGCAGCGCAGGGTCTAGCTCCCACGGTCCCGCGTCCCCGTAGTCCGGCGGTGTCACGTCCCCGGGCCCCACACTCCATGGACGCACAACCCGCCGCTGTGTGGGCAACGACACCACCGCCATCGAAGCCTCGATACCCCAGCCGAACACCTCCGAGAGCACCTGCGCGGCCCCGTCGCTCTCCACGGTCATGCCCCGCCGCCCCAGCTCGTGCGCCGCCTGGCACATGCGATGGTAAATGTGGCGCGGGAACCGTATCAGATATTCATAGTCACACAACCCCTGGCGCACGGCCTTCCTGATATGCCAGCTCGCATACGTGAGCAGCCGGCAGGAGTACCTGCCTGCATCGAATGCGTCGATACCATCCAGCAGGCCCATGACGGCGTACTGCCGCAGGTCTTCCACGTCCGCGCCCACATAGCGACGTGCCATCCGGTAAGCGAACGGCAGGCATGCCGCTACCAGGCGGTCACGGGCAGCATCGTCGCCTGCATGCGCTTGCTCGATCATCGCCTTTTCCTGGGATCGCGACAGCCGCTCCCGCCGGTCCATGAAGCGCTGCACGCTCGCCGATGCCGGTGCACTACCCGCCATTGTGTAGCTCCATGCTTAGCTGCTCCGACACGGACCCATCGGGGTGCTAGGTTGGTCCCTTGCTGCACAGGAACCAGTACTCGTGCGAGGTAGTCGGGCGGTATCGGGTACTGTCTGACATCCCGTTGCGCTTCACCCACACAAGGTCCTGCCGGACCCACCAGCCGTCCGCAGAGTCCGACATCATAGTCTCCCGCACTAGTCGGTGGGGTACGGGGTGGCGTTGCCGCTGTCGAGCAGGTCGGCGTTCAAGCAGTGGGCGCCCTCCAGCCCAGACCAGATGATTCCAAGCGCTCTTCCGTACTTGCCCGCACGGTCCATTATGGTCTGTAGGACGATTTTTGGGTGTCGTTCTAGCCACTCCGTAGTGTAGATAGACGCCTGCTTCCCACGCGCTTTTTCATCCAAGTCGCGGGTCCGAACCTCCGGCGTATCCACGCCGTAAAGCCTGACACGGACCGTGTGGTACATTCTAAACCCCAGATCGACGGTCACGTCTACTGTGTCTCCGTCTACCACCTTATCCACGGATGCCGAGTAACAGTACTGGCCCAGGCCCTTCTTCGAGAAATGATCCATCACCCCGTCCCCTTCTGCATGGCGATCGCCACCCGGTGTGGCAGTAACAGCTTATCCTTGGGCTTGGCGTTCTCTGGCGACTTCCGGTTCCGGCCTTCGTACTTGATCCCGCCCGTGTGCTTCTTTCCGTACTGTGTGCCGGAACCACCCGATGCCGGTGCACTACCCGCCATTGTGTAGCTCCATGCTTAGCTGCTCCGACACGGACCCATCGGGGTGCACGGTGCTGCCCTCGGCGGCCCGCAACCGCTGGTTGGCCTGCCGGACGTATTCCTCGCAGCACTCGAATCCCACGAACCGTCGCCCCTCCTGGGCTGCCACCAGCCCGACGGTGCCCGCCCCGGCGAACGGATCTATGACCAGCCCCGGCACCCACTCGTCGCCGCCACATTGGCACGACGGTGCCGGGTCCGCGTACTCGTAAACGTTCTCGGTGCTGCCCTGCTGGTTGTATGGCGACCCCTCAGCGTTCTGAGTAGACCACCGGCGATTGCGCTCGCCCACCTTAACGCGCCCCTGCCGCCACGGCGCCTCGCAGGCCGCACACACCCGTGCCGGACACGCCGCCCGGACCCACGGCTCAACCAGCGCAGGCGGAAACGTCGCGAAGTGTGCCCCCGGGTAGCCGCGAGTGTTGCACACCTGTACGAGCGGCAGCCCGTCCTCGGCAAGCACCAGATCGCTCGTGCGGAAGTTGCGCCCCGCCGGGTTTGGCGGCGCGTAGTGTCCCGATCCGTCGCCGACGTCCGGTGATTTCGCAATCGCCGCCGCCGGCCCGCGGCCGTACATGTACGCGGAGCGGTCTATACTCGCCTGCGTATACGGCGCGCGGATCGCGCCGGCGTCCCAATAATATCGGGGAGAGCGCGTGAGCAAAAACCAGTATTCATGCGACGTGGCGGGTCTGTCGGTTACGCTCTCGGGCATGCCGTTCCGCTTGACCCACGGGACATCGGCGCGGCACCACCAGCCGTCCGCTTGCAACGCGATCGCGGCGCGGTGAGGGACCATGAGCTTGTCCTTTGGCTTCGACTTTGGCGGCGCGATACGTTTTTGGCCATCGTATGCAATCCCTCGCCTGTGCTTGACGCCGTACTGGCTCCCGGCACCACCGGATGCGGCGTAACTGTCACCGAGGTTCAAGAGAAAACACCCGTCCGGGCGCAGCACGCGCCGGATCTCTCGACAGCACTCGACCAGATGCTCG
>Ga0310345_10000615_pt1 | contig 48722 bp, 44 predicted proteins | sample HC15DNA20500_MG_FD_204667 | JGI IMG/M metagenome (GOLD analysis project Ga0310345, IMG submission 204667) | Marine microbial communities from station ALOHA, North Pacific Subtropical Gyre - HC15-DNA-20-500_MG | ecosystem: Environmental > Aquatic > Marine > Oceanic | place: Pacific Ocean: North...
GGATATCAAGACCTCCGACAGCAGCCGGTGGGCTGGCCGTTTCATCTGGGATTCCAGTCCCCAGGTGTCCACCCATCCTTTCAGCGCCTTCTCCGCCGTCCAACCCCTTCGAACCTACGGCCAGTCAATCTCCAACACCCGTTCCTTTGGAAGCGGTCTGGTCAATGCAACCAGCATCCACTGGTTCTTCCGCCCTTACATTGCCGGCCCCTCCAACCCCAAAGCCGGCGTAGTGCGGGACCTGGGCATCCCCGAGCTTCTGGAGAGTGAAGTGGATCGCAGTGGCGTTCCTCAGGTAGTCATCCAGGGTTATACGGGCATTGGCGACTCCGGCTCCCTGGGACATGCCAACCTCGGCAACTGGCAGGTCAAAGATAATTTTTCCCTTTCCAAGGGCAGCCATACACTGGGAGGGGGAATCGAGTTCCGGCAGCACTACAACTTCTATGTGATGGAGCGCCGTTCTAGATTCGAGTTCTTCGACCGGTACAGCGGCCACTCCTTCGCGGATTTTCTCCTGGGCCATCCGGTTCGGACCGAGTTAGGCGGAGAGGATTTCCGGGGGAATTTCCACCAGAACAGCTTCTACTTCTACGCCAAGGACGTCTGGAGGGCGACACAGCGGCTGACCCTCAGCCTGAGTTTGCGTCACGAGTTGCGGCTCCCCTGGCGGGACAAGCGAGGTTTTATGGCCAACTTCGACGTCGTCAGCGGCCGCTTGGTACCTTCTCTGCTGGTTGGAGAACCCGTCCCACCCGAAACCGGCCGCTTCGAGCCCGGGTATCCCTTGGTCAAGTGGAACCAGACATCTGCATTTCTGCCCCGGCTGGGGATCTCGTTTCGCCTCACCGAACGGACGGTGCTCAGAAGTGGATACGGGATCTATTCCAACGAGCCCGATCTGAACATGGTCCAGGAGATGGCCAAGAATCCCCGTCCGGGAGCTCAGCGGCTCGTCTTCCTGGCCCCTCTGGAACAGGCCACGCTGAGCCTATCCAGGCCTTTTCCAGAAGAACTGGAGGACTCAGCGGCTCCGAACCACTCCGGCTTGGAGACTCCCCTTCCGCTGGCAGCCACTCACTCTTGGGGACTTAGCCTTCAGCACCAGTTGACCTCAGACCTCCTCCTCAATTTGGGGTACTTGGGGTCGCATACGTCCAATCGTCTGGAGACCATTTCCCTGAACGATGCGACTCCCGGACCAGGCGATCGGAAACAGCGGCGCCTCTACCCTGATCTGCAGACCGTGGAGATGCCCTTCGCGGACGCAGACGCCTGGTTCCACGGCATGCAGCTTCAGTTGGAGAAAAGGCCGGACCGTCTGGGCCTGTCGGCCCTGGTTGGCTTCGACTGGTCCCGTCAGATCGACACCGGGGGCGGGAATCAGGGCCCACCCTCTCGACGTAGATTCCGTTCACGCAACATGCCGCTGACGGCGAATCGTGCCCTTTCTGAATTCCATGTACCCAGACGATTGGTCTTGAGTGGAGGCTACGATCTGCCCTTCGGAACCGGACGGCCCTTTCTTTCTCAGGGGGCGATCTCCAGGGTGTTGGGGGGCTGGTCGCTCCGAGGAATTGCCAGCCTCCAGGACGGCTCCTGGTTCACGGTTTACCTGCCCGGAGATACCCTGGACACAGGCTCCTACCATTCCCAGTGGCCGGACAGAGTCCGGGATCCCAACCTACCCGTTGCCCAGCGCACTCCAACCCGATGGTTCGACACCGAGGCCTTCCGCTCCCCCAGCGAATACCAATACGGTAACGCGGGGCGCAGTTCTGTCGAAGGACCTGGCGTGATCAACCTGGACGTTTCACTGCGCCGCACCTTTCATTTCCAAGACGCCCGGAGGCTCCAGCTGCGTCTGGAGGCCTTCAATGCTACCAACCATCCCAACTTCCTTCTCACGGGAAGCTCCAGAACCGGCGAGTTTGGGACGTCGGACTTCGGGGCACTAGGCCAGGCACAACCCGCCCGACAGCTACAGCTGGCCATCAAGTTGTACTTCTAACATCTACCGCGAGAAGACGTCGCACGTCCCAGGCCAGTTTTCGGCATGCTGAACCACTTTGATTGCTGCCAGTCTGACGAGCCCACCTGAAGCCTGGGGGACTTGGGACGTGCGACGTTCGGTCTGACCGTACAAGCCATGCCAGAGTAGATCTCACTTGATCGGGCCGCTTCCGCCTAAAAGGGGACATTCAGGTCTTCGGCGGAACGTCGAATGGACGACCGCAAACGCACCTAGAAGCGGACATTCAGATTCTCCCAGAAACGTCCAATGAACTGTGACGGGCAGCCAGGTATTCGGCGGTGAGACGGTCACTCCCATCCTGGGTGCGATCGTTCACACGGATCCAGATTGGGAGGTTCTACCCGAAGGCACTCCTCGGGCCATCCAGAGATTGATTCGGAGGTGTCTTGAAAGGGACCCTCAAGAGCGGCTCCGGGACATTGGCGATGCTCGCATCGTGATCAAGTACGTGCTCGGCGAGCCGGACGAAGATTCCACTGCAGTAGCAGTCACGGCAGCGACCCCGATCTGGTGGCGACGAACAATCCCATCAGTGGCCATTGGCCTGCTGATTCTCCTGATGGGTGGGCTCCTGGGTCCGTTCCTCTGGAATCCCGGTAACGCCACCCAGACTACACCACTCAGGGTGACCCGGTTCTCTATCCCCCTCCCTGCTGATGAAGCAATTCCTCCGCAGCCCTCCTTGACGCTATCCCCCGATGGGACCCAGGTGATCTTTGCTGCCGTCCGAGACAACACCATGAGGCTGTACTTGCGTGCCACGGATCAACTGGAGGCCAAGCCGATTCCAGACACGGAACATGGCTGGGCTCCGTTTTTCTCCCCCGACGGGAAATGGGTGGGCTTCTTTACTCTTCATACCCAGGTCAAGGGTGAATTGAAGAAGTGGTCCCTACTCGGTGGTGAGCCTGTCACGATCTGCGAGGTGGGGGTAGGCCGAGGTGCGAGCTGGGGACAGGATGGCACCATCGTTTTCGGAAAGCGGGACGGTCTCTGGCGAGTCTCGTCAAACGGAGGTATTCCCGAACCATTGATCCCAGAAGGCGTCATCTACTTCCCCCAGATTCTTCCTGGGGCCGAGGTGCTACTCTTCACGCATCGGTCAGAAATCAGGCTGCTCTCTCTGGACACTGGCCAACAAAGCACCCTGATCAAAGCTATTCGTAGTAAGGCCCGCTACTTGCCCACGGGCCACCTGGGCTGAGGAACTCAAGCGGCTGGTGCCGATCCAAAAAAGAATCTAAAGTAGGTTTCCTCTTGGAGTACAGGCCGGTGACGCCGGTTGAGAGACAGACGGTATAGCGAGTCTCGATCTAGTGCCGGTCTGTTGTCATTAGTGTTCCGAGCTCAATTGCGGCCGATCCAGTACAGGGGGTGGCGGTGCAGGTTCATGACTGCGAGTAGTCGGATGAAGTCTGGCTTGATGGTGTAGAGCAGCCCGTAAGGAAAGCTGCGCATCAACTGGCGACGGATGTCACCCTGAAGAACAGGGGAGGATTCTGGGTACTCGACGATAGTGAAGAGGCATCGCTCAGCCTCTTCGAGAAACCTCGATCCCAGACCGGGACATTTGATCTCGTAGTATCGGGCTGCGTCGTTCAGTTCACGCTCGTCAAGCGGATTGAACGAGACTCGGTCCATTCACTTCAGGCGCGCGTGGGCATCTCTCAGAACTTGAGAGGAGGGTCGGGCCGTCTCCGGCCTAGCATCTATGTCAGCGTCCCGCCGTGCGGCCTCGGCCGCCCATACGTCATCGTTCTCGCTGGCCGAGAGTTCATCCAAACTCTCGAGAAGCTTTCCCGCAAGGCGGACCCTCGCCTTTGGATTCAATCTGAGGGCTTCGGCCTCTATTTCTTCTATGCCTATATCCCTATTCTACACAAATCGAACCCAGGTGCTTCGTACCTTAAGGTCTTGCAGAATCCTCAGTATTGTCAGGAAGCCATCCGGTGTTTCCGACCGGCCGCCGAGCAGGGGGATGCGAACGCCCAGTACAACCTGGGGGTGATGTACGCAATGAGGACGGCAAGACCCTGACCTTGGGGATCCCATCTGCGTCATCCTGAAGCTGGAGCAGCAGTAAGGGGGTAGCCTTCTCAGGTCACTGATTCTGGGGATCCTCCCTGACTTCTGCTTCGAAACCAGGGAAACATCACGGGCAGCACCAGCAGAGTAAGCACGGTAGAGCTCAGTAAGCCCCCAATCACGACACTCGCCAGGGGACGTTGTATTTCGGCTCCGACCGAGGAAGCAGTTGCCATGGGGAGGAATCCCAGGGCGGCTACCAGTGAGGTCATGAGGACGGGACGCAGTCGGAGCGCGGCCGCACGCCGGATGGCTGCTTTGAGTTCCTCTCCCTGACGCAGGAAGCGGTTGATGGTGGAAACCAGGACCACGCCGTTCATGATGGCTACACCCGAGACGGCAATGAAACCAACCGACGCAGAGACGTCTAGATTCATCTCCCGCAACCACAGCACGCCGACTCCTCCTACAGTCGCGAAGGGAACGATCAACAACACCAGCAGAGCCTGCCTCACGTTACCGAATGCCGAGAAGAGCAGGAAAAACACGATCAGCAGCACGACCGGTAAGACCAGCCCCAGCCGCGCCATCGCCCTTTCTTGATGCTCGAACTGTCCTCCCCAACCCAGGTGATAGCCAAAGGGCAGCCGGATATTGCCCTCGATCAATGTCTGGGCTTCCTCGACAAATCCCCCTAAATCCCTACCCCGCACATTGGCCTGGACGATGATGCGCCGCTGGCTGTCCTGGCGTTGGATGACTTCCGGGCCACTGGAGCGGCGAATGTCCGCGATCTGAGAAAGAGGCACCTGCTCTCCCCCTGGCGCAGTCAGCCGTAGCGAACCCAGCATCTGCCGATCCTTGCGATACCGCTCCGAAAACCGAACAACAACCTGGAAACGGCGACGACCGTCGATCAATTCGGTGACCACCCTACCACCGACTGCGGCCTCCACCAGTTCCCGAACATCGGTGACATCCAGGCCATAGCGGGCCAGTTCCTCTCGTTTGATATCTACCTGCCACTCAGCCGCACCTGAGAAGACCTCTCTTTGGACATCAGCCGCACCAGGCACCCGCGACAACAGAGACACGATCTCGTCGGCTTTCTGCTGCAGGAGATCTTCGTCAGGACCGAACACCTTGACCGCAACGTCCGCCTTGACGCCGGAGATCGTCTCGCCCAGGCGCATGGCCATTGGCTGGGTGAAGTTGTAGGCGACTCCCGGTATCAGAGCGAGCTTTCTGGACATGGCCTCGATCAGCCCCTCCTTCGTCACCGCTGTTGACCACTCGTCCCGCGGTTTCAAGTCGACATAGACATCACCCTGATAGATGCCCATGGACTCGGTGGCGAGATCGGGCCGGCCCGATTTCGTGACCACTCCCCTCACTTCGGGGAATTCTCTGAGGACGCGCTCGACCTCAAGGCCGGATTTCACGGATTCAGTCAGTGAGATGCTGGGAAGCTTGCGGGTCTCAATCAACATCGAACCCTCGTCCAGGCGCGGCATGAACTCCGTCCCTATGAAGAAGAGCGACGCCACTGCGCTGGACACGATCACGGTAGCAATCGCCGTCACTGCAAAAGCATGGTCCTGAAGCAGGGCTAGAAATCGCTCGTAGGAATCGCGGAAGCGCTTGAACAAAGGTCTCTTCCGTTCCTTGACTCGTCGAGTCCCCAGCAAAAGATGGGAGACCGCCGGAACCACAGTCAGCGTCAGTATCAGGGAGCCCAGCAAGGCCGAAACCACGGTGACTGACATAGGGCGATACATGCGGCCCTCCAGGCCCTCCAGAGTTAGGATCGGAAGGTAGACCACTATGATGATGCTCATCCCCACAATGATCGGCCGTCCCACTTCATGGGCACCCAGCCGGATCTCCTCCCCGATGTCGACCTTTCCCCCGAGACGTCTTCGGCCGTCCCGTAAGCGCCGCGTGAAATTCTCGACCATAACCACTGAGCCATCTACGACCATCCCGAAATCAATGGCACCGAGGCTCATCAGGTTGGCGGAGATGCCGAAGGCTTCCATTCCCAGAAAAGCCACCAGCATGGACAGGGGAATCACGCACGCCACGATCAGTGCGGCCCTCAAGTCTCCGAGAAACAGAACCAGTACAGCGACTACCAGGGCCCCGCCTTCGAGCAGATTGTTGCGCACAGTCCGGATGGTGCCGTCTATTACTTCCGATTGGTCATAGAAGGGAACGATCCTGACACCTTCAGGCAGCGAAGTCCGAATCCTCTCCAAGGCCTTCTTGACGCGCTCGATCACAGTCTTGCTGTTCTGGCCTTTCAGCATGATCACCATGCCAGAGACGCTCTCGCCCACGCCATCCAGGGTCACAGCCCCTTGCCGAGGCATCGCTCCGACCCTGATCTCGGCAATGTCCTCAAGGTAGATAGGTGTCCCCCGAAGCGAGGATATGACTGTCCTTCTCAGGTCATCGACCCCGCTCACACGGCCTAATCCGCGCACCGTGTACTGCTCGGATGCGTGCTCGACAAACCCTGCCCCGAAGTTGGCGTTGTTTTCGGCGATCCGGTGGAAGACGTCACGTAAACGGAGGTCGTAGGCACGCAGCTTCCCGGGGTCAACCTGAATCTCGTATTGACGCGTCACCCCTCCCCAGGTATTGATGTCAGCCACACCCGGTACCGCGCGCAGCTGGTACTTGATCTCCCAGTCGTGGAGGGTCTTGAGCTCCATCAGGCTGTGGCTATCCCCTTCCACCGTGTACTGGTAGACCTCGCCGAAGGCTGTGGCCACAGGACCCAGAGTGGGCTCCAGTCCGACCGGGACACGGGCCCGCGCTTCCACCAGCCGCTCGGCGACCAACTGACGGGCCAGATAGGTGTCGATGTGGTCCTCGAAAACGATCGTGACAATCGAGAGCTCCAGCTTGGAGATGGAGCGTACTTCCAGGGTGTGGGGCAAACCCATCATGGCCGACTCGATGGGAAATGTGACCAGCTGTTCTATTTCGACCGCCGCCATCCCAGGAGCATCGGTCAACACGACAACCTGGTTGTTGGTCAGGTCCGGGAAGGCGTCAATCGGGATCCTGGACAAGGATCCCAGTCCCGCCAACACCAGCACGATCAGTCCGAAGAGAACGACCCCAGCATGATCGGAGTGGAAGTCAATGATCCGCTTTAACATGACCGGCTTGCTGCTGATCGGAAGAAGGTTTGTGCTTCTCTTCGATATCCCCGTCGCCCAATCGGGGATGCCGAATGCACGCTACCCCGCATTTCTCATCGCTGGTCTACTGCGTCGCCGCAAACATCTGTCCTGGCTGGTGCGGCGCCTCGCTACAACAAGCGAAGAGAAATGGGGCTATTTCTCTTCGATTATTCTGTCCTTGAGCAGTTCAGACTTGAGAACGAACACGCCCCCTACCGCAACCTGCTCACCTTTCTCGAGTCCAGCAGCGATCTCCAGCCCCTGGGCCAGTTGGCGCCCCGGCTCCACCGGGCGCAGCTGGAAGGAATGGTCCGTCATTTGAACGAAAACCACGGAAGTCGTGTCGACCACCTGAACCGCGGCTGGCGGCACCACAAGCACCGACTCTCCCTGGCCGGCTCGAATCAGCAAACTGGCGTACATCTCCAGCTTCAGACGTCTCTGGGGATTGTCGACCTGGCAACGAACCTGGACGGTTCGGGTGTTCCGGTCGAGTGAATCACCGACCCAGAGCACCCGACCTGGGAAGCTTTCATCAGGATAGGCGCGCACCTGGATCTCTACTTGCATCCCCTTCTTCACCAAACCCAGATGCTCCTCCGGCACCTGCGCGATGACCCAAAGGCGACTCAAATCGCTGATCGTGTAGAGTCGCTCCGCCGGTGCAGCTACACCTCCCTTGGTGATGAGGCGCGCAATCACGGTACCGCGTATCGGGGAGTGTACCTCGACCAGATGCAGCGGAGTCTCTCCTCGATCGTCGGGCTGGGCAGCCGAGGGATAAATATCCCCCAGCTCGACTCCCAGATAGTTGAGGTGAATCTGCGCGCTCTCGATCTCGGCCTCGGCCATGGTCACCGCAGACTGGGCTGCCTGGAGGGCGGTCTGGTTCTGCTGAAGTTGTTGCAGGGACCCGGCCTTGAGCTGGTACAGCCGCTCCGCTCGCTGATGTGCCTGGCGGGCATAATCGAGTTCGGCTTGGCGTCGCTGCAGATCGGCGCGGGCCTTGCGGTACTCGGCCTTAACCTCGTGCAGCTCGTGGCTGTGAATCTGCGCCAGAACCTGTCCCTCCTCTACAAAGCTTCCTTCCAAGACGTATGACTCGACCACGATCCCCTCGGTAAAGGAGCCAACCGTGACCGTTCGCTCCTGGTTCTCTACCACCCGACCCTCGACCTCGAGAATACGCGTCGCAGAGACCTCACGGACTCCCTCCACCGACAATCCGGCTAACTGCGCTGCGACGGGCTCCAGACGAACAACCGAGGGGATCGAATCCTGCTGCGGGCCTGCGACTGTCGGGCTGGGCACCGCTGCGATACCCGGGAGGACGGCAGTCGGCGCCTCTGCACAGCCAGCCAGGGAGCAGTAGACACCCAGGATGAGCGTGAACTGCAGCATGCACGACCTCGGAGTCCAGTCTGAAGCGCCAACCCTGTGAGTCGGCAGAGAGGATTCAATTCGCACCGGAACTCTTTCCCTTGGATAGTGGAAGTGATTCGGTCCCCACGGCAGATTCGAGTTCCACCAGGCTGATGGCATAGTCGTGGGCGGTCCGGCCATAGAGCAACTGCACATCGATCCGCGCGCGTTGGGCATCCAGCAATCGGAACAGGTCGGAACCGCCTTCCTGGTGGGCTACGAGTGCAATCTGAAGGGTCTCCTTGGAAGGGCCTAGCATACCAGCTTCCATGCGTCTCAACATCCTGGCTCGGTGAGCAACTCCCAAATGAGCAGCACGAACCTCTGTCTGAAGACTCGCCTGCAGGGATCGCAACTGCGCTTTCGACTGACGCACCTCTGCCACAGCCACCGCAATGCCTCCGGCGTTTTGGTCCCGGACTGGCAACGGTACCGATATTCCCCCGATCAAGGTGTTGAACCCAGCAGTCCGCTTGTAACCGATAAATGGTGTCAGATTCGGTTTGCCGCGGGCCTTCGCCAACGAGACAGCTGCATCGGCCTGTTCAACGATGGCCGCGGCCAGGAGCATCTCGGGGTGATGTCGTACTCCTGACGCCATCAGTCCATCCAGTACGGAGGGCCTCTGCCAGTCCCTGTCCGCGCTGGGAATAGTTAGCTGAACCAGTTCGAATGATGTATCTCCAGAAAGCAATCCCAGGGAACGGATCAGTTGCACTCGGCCCCTCTCGGCTTGCATTACCGCGTTGGCATGCGCCATCTCGAAGCGTTCGCCTTCCAGCCGTACCTTGATGAGATCGGCCTCAGCTGCGACTCCAAGTGAAACTCGGGCATCATGGTAGTCGATGACTTGCCGAAAGGTCTCGACGCTCTTACCCAGTAGCTCTCGACGCTTCTGAGCAGCGAGAACCTCCCAGTAGGCCAACTTGACCGACTGGCGAATCCCCCAGGCTGCCGCTTGCTTCTGCAGTTCAGCGATGCGGCGATCTCGAGACGCCAGCTGCTCCCGATGCCACTTCTTTCTCCCGGTCTCGATGGGTTGTCCCAGAGACACGAAAAGATCCAGATCATTGGCGGTCGAGAACGTAGGGTTCCCCCAAGCACGCCAATTCTCCATTTGGATCCACAGGAGCGGATTCGGTGAGTACCCTGCCTGTCTTTCTGCACCTATCCGAGCATCAATCGCGGCACTGGCTGATTCCAGATCGGCGTGACGAGTCAGGGCAATCTCGATGGCTCGATCCAGAGTGAGCTGCCTCGGCAGATCCTGTCCCAGAGTTTCTCTTCCTCCGCCTAGAAACAGGAGCAGAATTAGTAGCCGGTATCTCCCAAACATAAAAACTCCCGCGTTGTGGATCACTTATTCTCTTGGGAAAAGTCCCTCTATCGCCTCAACTGGCTGCGAACCGGGTTGAACATCATCCTCACACTGATGCCTTCCAAACACAATTGTAGCGGTCCCAGAAGCACGCACATCGGCGACATCACTGCGCACTTGGAAATCTATTCCCAGCCTCTCCACTTTCTCGGCGACGTGAGGAAGCCTGAAGCGCGAGCGAGGGGTTGGAGGGCAGCGCAATGGGGGGACGAAGAGGCCTGAGGCGCGGCAAGCAGCCAAGCCGGGGAGATTCGGAGTGTTCCCCGCCCCCTCGCTTGCGCTTCAGGCTTCCATGGCTCGGGAAGTTTCGCTCTCGAATGGGGCCAGGGCTTCCTGGGTGCGGGACTGACCTGAAACCTCAATTGGCTCCGGCGGGTCGCCGTGGGTTCGGTCTCCAGGCCGAAGTATTCTTCTTTTCGAGCCTTTGGCTCGATACACGGCGGCCTGGAGACCGCCGCCACGGCCGGGACTTCAAATTTCCTTTTTAAATGGGGCCAGGGCTCCCTGGGGGGCCACTGGCCTGGGAAATGCGACCTCTTCGAGGGCTTCGAGGGCGCCGGTATTGACTAGACGGCCCGGTCAAACGACAATGTATCTTGCGCCTGGTCGGCGTCGAGGAGATTCGATGAACACGAAAGAGATTCAGGCTTTGCTGGAACTGGTCGGCCAGTTTGACATTGAAGAGTTCGAGATGGAGCGCTCCGGTGTTCGGATTCGCATTCGCAAAGGCTCATCGGGATCTCATCTTCAGACGAAGGCCACCGTAGGGCCGAGAGAAGACGCCAGTCTTCCCCCTTCGGAAGAGCCACCAGAGCCAGCCCTGGATCAGCCAGAGGATCTGTACATTTTCAGAGCTCCGATCGTGGGGACCTTCTACAACGCACCCAAACCGGATGCAGAACCATTCCTTCACCTCGGCGACTCGGTGGAAAGCGGCAGCGTACTTTGCATCATCGAGGCCATGAAGATCTTCAACCAGATCGAAAGCGACGCCGCTGGAGAGATCATCCGCGTCCGCGTCGAAAACGGCCAGCCCGTCGAGTACGGCGAGCCCCTCTTCGAAATCCGACTGAGATCCTAAGTACACCGTTTCATAAATACGGTAACGTTTGCAGATGGGGCTTGCGAGGCGAGATCAAGGCAGGAGGAGGAAGACAATGCCTGGCCATCTTCGACGACGACCAACGCAGAGATCGTCCGCAACCCCTATCTGCCCTCCGGGTGGCGACGGGACGGGCCGATTTCTTTGTCGCGCCTTCTCCACTATGGCAAGGCATGGCGTTCGTCGTCGCTTCGCGAACTCGACCCGTCGCGCTCGCCACAAACGTTGCCGTATTTATGAAATGGTGTACTAGCGCCAAGCCATCCATGTTCAGAAAGATTCTGATCGCCAACCGCGGCGAGATTGCCCTTCGCATCATCGCCGCTTGCAAGGAACTAGACATTCCGACGGTCGCCGTCTACTCGGAAGCCGATCGTGACTTCCTGCACGTCCGGTTCGCGGACGAAGCGGTTTGCATCGGTCCGGCTCGCAGCCTCGAGAGCTATCTCAACATTCCGTCCATCATCAGTGCTGCCGAGATAACCAACGTCGACGCACTCCATCCCGGCTATGGCTATCTGGCAGAGAACGCTCATTTCGCAGAGATGTGTGAGACCTGTGGAATCAAGTTCATCGGACCCTCGGCAGATTCCATCAGATTGATGGGTGACAAGGCACGGGCGGTAGAGACCTTTCAGCAACTCGGGATACCTACCATACCCGGGATCAGGCCGATCCAGGGAGAGGAGGACCAGCTCGAAAACCGACTCGATCAGGTCGGCTTTCCCCTGCTTATCAAGGCTGTGGCTGGAGGGGGAGGCAGGGGGATGCGGATCGTCCGTAGTGCTGACGAATTTCCCGCTGCCTACGCTGCCGCTCAGTCCGAGGCCCAGGGTGCGTTCGGGAGTGCGGAAGTGTATCTGGAGCGGTACCTCGAGAATCCTAGACACATTGAGTTCCAGATTCTCTCTGACGAACATGGCAACGTCGTGCACCTGGGTGAACGTGAGTGCTCGATCCAGCGCCGGCACCAGAAGCTGATAGAAGAATCACCCAGCCTGGCTATCTCCGAGGAACTCAGGGCGAAGCTGGGAGCCCAGGTGGTCGAAGTCATCCGCCAGCTCGAATACGAAAATGTGGGAACGGTGGAGTTTCTTTTCGACCAGCAGGGGAACTACTTCTTCATCGAGATGAATACCCGAATCCAGGTGGAGCATCCCCTGACCGAAATGGTGACTGGCCTCGATTTGGTGAAGGAACAGATTCGCGTGGCGGCCGGTCAGGAACTCGGCTTCTCCCAGGACAGTATTCAATTCAGAGGCCACAGCATTGAATGCAGGATCAATGCCGAATCCCCGGAAACATTCGCTCCTTCTCCGGGTCAGATCGTCGCCTATCACGCCCCTGGAGGAGCCGGCATTCGCGTCGACTCAGCGGCCTATACAGACTGTGTTATTTCTCCCCACTACGACTCGCTCATCGCGAAGCTGATCGCACACGGTCGTGACCGAAACGAAGCCATCGCTCGAATCAAGCGGGCACTGGACACATTCGTGATCGAGGGAATCCAGACCACTATTCCCCTTCACAGACGGGTACTGGACGACCCCGGTTTTGCAGCGGGTGATTACGGAACCTCTTTTCTGGAGCGGTTCGATATCTGATCACTTGGAGTACCCCATGAACGAGCAAGCCTCCCAGAGGGGTAAATGGGGATCGAAGTTGGGTTTCGTTCTAGCCGCGTCCGGTTCGGCCATCGGGTTGGGGAACATCTGGCGTTTCCCAACAGTCACCGGCGAAAACGGCGGAGCAGCGTTCGTCATCGTGTACCTCGCCTGTGTACTGCTCATCGGCGTCCCCATCATGTTGGCAGAGTTCACGATCGGCAGACGGGCAAAAAGCGACCCGATGGGAGCCTTCCGAAAATTGGCACCAGGAACCCTCTGGGAATTCGTAGGAGCACTGGGCGTCCTCACCGGACTGATGATCCTCAGCTATTACAGCGTGGTGGCAGGCTGGACTCTCAAATACATCACCCTGACCCTCACCGGGGCCCTTCAAGGTGCCGACCCCGACTCCATACGTACCACCTTCACAGACTTCATCCAAAGCGGGCAGTCGGTGACGAGTTACCACCTACTCTTCATGATCCTGACGGTCTGGATCGTGACCGGCGGCATTCAAGGGGGTATCGAGAGAGCCGCCAAGGTGTTGATGCCACTGCTCCTGGTGCTCCTTCTGCTGCTGGTGTTGAGATCGGTCACCCTGCCAGGAGCCCGGGAGGGCCTCCTCTTCTATCTCAAACCGGACTTCGGGAAGATCACCTTCAGCGTGGTCCTGGCTGCCCTGGGGCAGGCCTTTTTCTCCCTCAGCCTGGGTATGGGGGCGATGATCACCTATGGAAGCTACATCTCCGAAGACGATGACCTGGTCTCGAGCGCCGTTTCTGTAAGTTGCTTCGATTCATTGATTGCGATTCTGGCGGGTTTCGCGATCTTCCCGGCTCTCTTCTCGGTCCCCGGACTTTCTCCGAATGCAGGTCCGGGCCTGATATTCGTCGTTCTACCCAATATCTTCAACGCCATTCCTCTAGGGCAGCTCTTCGGCTCTTTGTTCTTCGTCCTGCTGGCAATCGCGGCCCTCACCTCCTCCATCTCCCTGTTGGAGGTGACTGTTGCCTACGCCATCGACCAGCTGCACTGGAAAAGAACAAAGGCGGCCCTGGTGATGGGGCTGATCGTCTTCCTGCTTGGTGTGCCCAGCGCCCTGTCCAATGGCGCCGTCCCTGCGTTCTCAGGGATCCTGGATGTCGTGGATCGGTACTTCGGAAGTATTTCTTTGGTCCTGGGGGCCCTTCTCCTGAGCCTCTTTGTAGGCTGGAAGTGGGGTATCCCCAGCGCTCTCGAAGAAATTGGACAGAGCAGAGCCAAGTTCGGGTTGGCTGCCGTCTGGGGGTTTCTGCTTCGCTACGCCTGCCCTATCGCTATCGTCACGATTCTGGTCAACATTCTGATTGGATGATCTGTCCATGCAGAACTTCCAGCTGCCACCAGTCTATCCGATCACGGGATCCCTTCCCGGCCTTAATCACGCCGAACTCGCCAAAACTCTGCTCCAGGCAGGAGCCCGATTCTTTCAGGTCAGGGAAAAGGATCTTCCCGATTCGGAACTCTATGAGCAGCTGCTGCAAATAGAACGTTTCTGCTCAGTGTCTCAGGCCCGGTTCCTGGTGAATGACCGGGTCGATCTGGCATTGGCTACCCAGGCCCACGGCGTGCACCTGGGCCAGACCGATCTACCCGTCGCCGCGGCCCGCGAGTTACTCGGGGCGAATGCCATCCTGGGACTCTCCACCCACAGCCCGGCACAATTCGAGCGTGCACTGAAAGAGGACGTCGACTATCTGGCCCTGGGACCGATCTTCGCTACCACCAGCAAGAACAGTCCCTACCCTCCTCTCGGAACCAACCTGCTGAAGCAGATCATCACCAACACTCCAGTGCCGGTGGTAGCCATCGGAGGCATCACGCTCGAGACCACCCCGAAGGTCTGGGAATCGGGAGCGGCTTCGGTAGCCGTAATCTCTGACATCCTCCACGCGGAGCACCCGTCAGACAGGCTGGCCCGATACCTGGAGCTGGCAGGGAAACACTTTCGTTGAGCACCCGAAAAGAGTTCACTTCCCGCTGGGGCCTCATCATTTCGGTGCTGGGGGTTGCAGTCGGCACCGGCAACATCTGAAGATTTCCCCGGATCGTCGCCACCAATGGCGGCGGATCATTCCTGGTTCCGTGGATCATCTTTCTGTTTCTCTGGAGCATTCCCCTGATCATGTCGGAGTTTGCCATCGGCAAACTCACCCGTCAGGGGACCGTGGGATCCTTCGCCACCCTGATGGGGAAGCGCTTTTCCTGGATGGGAAGCTTCGTGGGGTTCGTGGCCATTGCGATCATGTTCTACTACTCGGTGGTCGCGGGTTGGTGCATCCGCTACTTCTTCCAAGCCGCCAGCGGTGAGTTGCTCAGGATCACCGACCACGACGCCAACTGGAACACCTTCATCGAAAGCGGGTGGGGACCGGTCTTCTTCCACGTTGTCGCGATCACTCTGGCTGTCCTGGTGGTGCGGCAGGGAATGGTGCGTGGAATCGAGAAAGCCAACCGGTTTCTGGTTCCGACTCTGTTTGGACTGATCTTACTCGCGGCCGTGCGTGCCGTGACCCTACCGGGCGTAGAGAAAGGGCTGGAATTTCTCTTCACTCCCAACCTGAGCGCCTTGCTGGACTACAGGATCTGGCTTCAAGCCCTCACCCAGAACGCCTGGGATACAGGGTCCGGCTGGGGGTTGATCCTGACTTACGGCGTCTACATGCGCCAAAGAGAGGATATTCCCTTGAATGCTGCCCTCATCGCCCTGGGAAACAACTCGGTCTCGCTGCTGGCGGCGATAGCAATTTTCTCGACGGTATTCGCGACGATTCCGGAAGGCGCTGCAGATATGATTCGGAGCCCTGGACCCGCCAACACCAGCCTCACCCTGATCTGGCTCCCGCAGCTGTTTGCTCAAATACCGGGCGGCGGCACTCTCCTGGTCCTTTTCTTCCTGGCCCTCAGCTCCCTTATCTCCATGGTCGAGCTGGGAGCCCGCATCCTGATGGACGCCAAAATGTCCCGGGGCGGCGCTCTCCGAGTGATCTACATAGCAACGCTGATTCTCGGGTTGCCTTCCGCCCTGAGCCTCGATTTCTTCGCCAACCAGGACTGGACCTGGGGAATCGCTCTCATGGTGAGCGGCGCCTTCATTGCGATCGCGGTCCTGCGCCATGGCGTAGATCGCTTTCGCACCCTTCAGATCAACTCCTCCTTCAGCGACTTCCAGGTGGGAACCTGGTACAACTACGCCCTCCGATATGTGATTCCCGCGGAAGTTGCAGTTCTGGTTATCTGGTGGTTCTGGCAGGTAATCCAGACTGATCCAGACCATTGGTGGAATCCGTTTCAAATCGAATCGGTAGGAACTTGTATACTACAGTGGGCCCTGGCCCTTTTGCTCTTCAAGCTTGCCAATTCCTGGATCGTCGAAAGGACCTCGGGATTTGAGTAGCGTCGCCTGGCTGACAATGATCGTCGTTCTGGGCATCGTCTGGGAAGGATTTACGATCTGTCTGCTGCTGGCGTTGCACAAAGAGAGAAGAAAACACTAGCAAACGTGCTCCTAATCGAGCTTCCGGCTTCCTGCTCGTACCCGATATGAATCTATTGCTCTTCGAATCTCCCTCAGGCAGGGTCTACCCGGTCCTGGAATTCCCGCCCCGAACCGCCACCTGTACACAACAAGAACCCGCCGAACCTGATTCCCTTAGGGAAAAGATCTATCGAGGCTATCAAAAACTGGAGGAGCGAGTTGCCTATCATGAGCGTCTCTGCTCTACCTTACGACACGTCGACCATCTCAGGATCCTCCACGGCTGTGAGCTCGAGCAAGCGGAGATTGAACGCAGGTTGGCAACTTTTTTCGCCCAGGCTCGCCGCAAGCATAGCCGATGGCTCGTAGTCGATATCACTTTGGCTCTTCTGGGGAGTCTCTTGACACCCATTCCGGGCCCCAATGTCTTTTTTCTCTACCCGGCACTTCGAGCCTATGGCCACTACTGCGCCTGCAAGGGTGTCACCAATTATCGAAAACTTGGTATGATTCAATTCGAGACGGACGCGTTGATCGATCAAGTTCAGAATCAAATCGATCAACCCGAGGCTATTCAGCCCGTCATCAAACAGCTAGAAGACCGTTACAATCTGGTCGATCTAGAGGAACGACTCACTGCCCTGAGAATGCAATGAAGCTTGACCCCGATTTCATGAAAACAGTCGTCCTGTTCTCGGATCTGCCCGACGAAGAACTGCAAAGGGTCTCCGACATCTTCAAGGAGACCAAGTACCAGCGTGGACAAATCGTCTTCTTTGAGGAAGACACCGGCAAGTACATGTACATTCGTCAAGAGTGGGAGGGTGAAGGTTTCCCGGCTCCTTCCCACTGGCAAGGAGATGCTCCTGGCATTCCACCAATCGGGCGAGTACTTCGGCGAAATGGCATTGATTGACGGGGAGACCACTCCTGCCACGGTGACGGCCGTCGTCCCCAGCGTCATCCTCTTCACCGGCAGTCGTGAGTTCTCCGGCTTGATGGAGCATCCCACGATCAACCAAACGATCTTGAAGACCCTGTGCAGCCGCTGCCGAGATGCCTGGCGTTAGATCGAGGCACTCAACTTCTACAACGCGGAAGCGCGGATTCGGACGGCCCTTTATCACCTCTCCCGTAACAAAGGGATCAAGACGAGTGCCGAAATCCGGATCGATCTCAAGCTGACCCATCGAGAGCTGGCCGAGCTCACTGGCATCTCCCGTGAAACCGCCACGCGCGTCATCAGCCAGTTGCAGGGCGGCAGTATCGTCCAGGTCAAGCAGAGACAGTTCCTGCTTCTGGATCCGGACAAACTTTTAGAGGAACTCCTCGACTAGGGTCGGAACGTCGAAAAGCCGTCGCACGTCGGAACGTCGCACGTCCCAGGTCATGGATCACCGGTGGCAGTTTTCCCACTTTTAGGTTTCCGCGGCTTTCAGTTCCGGAGCTGACTGCTGCCGGCCAAGAGACGTACGAGACGTTCAGACGTTGACGTACGCCTCGACCAGGAAATCGCTTCCCAGGCGACGCAAACGAGTACTCTGCAATTGGAGAGCCTGCGATAACCGCCCCACTCCTAGATCCGCTATGCCGGGGATGCCGCTTCCTCCGATGATCTTGGGACCGTAGAAAAAGCTGATCTTCTGCACTACCCCCGCCTTGAGTGCCGACGCCGCCACCTGACTTCCCCCTTCGATCAAAAGACTGGTGATCCCCTCACGGCCGAGAGCATCCAGGATTTCATCCCAATCCAGTCGATCCCGTTTTTCTGCAACCGGAATCAGCCTGGCGCTGGAAGGAATCGAGTTCGGCGCAGAAACTCCTTCAGAGTGAAAAATGATCACAGAATCCTGGGAATCGAAAAGCCGCGCACCCTGGGGAGTGCGGAGATGCGAATCCAAGACCACTTTCGTAATCCGGTTTCCCTGGCGCCACCTCACGTTGAGCGAAGGGTCGTCTTCGAGAACGGTATTCACTCCGACCAGAATGGCATCGTGGTTATAGCGAAGACGTTGAGCCTCCCTTCGTGCCGCCTCCCCCGTAATCCACTGGGAGTCTCCGCCGCGAGTCGCAATCATGCCGTCCAACGTAAGCGCGAGCTTCAGGCGAGTAAAAGGTCGAGCCCTTTTGGCGAAGTAGAAGTACGACTCGTTCAGACGCATTGCCTCATCGCAGCAAAGACCCTGGTGCACCGCGATTCCACGAGACCGAAGTTTACCGCCGCCGCCTGTGACATCAGGATTGGGATCCGGAACAGCCAGGAAGACCCGCTGGATGCCCGACTCTATAATCCGGTCAGTGCAGGGTGGAGTGCGTCCGAAATGGGCGCAAGGCTCCAGGGTAACGTATAAAGCTGCCCCTACGGACTGGGTGCCAGCCTGTCTCAGAGCGACAACTTCGGCATGATCTCGTTTCTCGAAGACATGATAGCCCTCCCCTACGATCCGGCCCTCTTTTGCAACAACCGCTCCCACCAGTGGATTGGGGGCAGCCCGGCCTTCACCTCGGCGAGCCAGGACGATTGCCCGCTTCATGAATCTCTCATCTAGCTGGGAGTGCGGAAGTCCAGTTTTGGACATAGGGTTCAGACACCCCTTTCGTGGCAGTCGTTGCGGCTTCCTATCATGGTATTACGATGAGCACGACCTCACTGCTCACGACTCACTGACCACCGCATGGCATTGATCTTTCTCTTGTCGGCACTGAGAATCTCGACCTGGGTCCCGTTTATGGGAAAAACCTCGCCAGCCGTGGGGACCTTCCCAAGATGAGCAACAACGAAGCCTGAGATGGTGGTCACGTCGGTTTCACCTAGATCCAGACCCAGAGCATCCTCCAACTCGTCAACCTCTACGCCTCCCCTGACCATGTAGTGACCTTCTCCTTCGTTGACGAGGTCGACTCTACGCATCTCATCCTCATCCCATATCTCGCCTACGATCTCCTCCAGAACATCCTCGATCGTCACAAGACCGGAAACCGTCCCATACTCGTTGATCACGAATGCCATCTGTTCCGCCCGTCCCTGCATTTCCTTCAGTAGCTCCGCAACCTTCTTGGTCTCTGGGACGTAGAGCGGCTTTTTGACCAGGGGTGTGATCGGATCGTCCCCACCAGATTCCTTGAGATGAGTCAGAAGATTCCGCACGTAGACGAGACCCACAATCTGATCGAGGCTTCCCCGATAAATGGGAATCCTCGAATGCTTGCTGGAAACCACGAGTTCCGTCAGCTCGGAGATCGTCGTCTGCTCTTCGGCTGCGACAATCTCTGTTCGAGGCGTCATGATCTCCTTGACCAGGGTACTGCCAAACTCCAGTGCTGACTGAATCAAGTCACTTTCTTCTTCCTCGAAGATTCCCTCCTCCTCGCCGACACCGAGGTAGGCTTCTATTTCCTCTTCGGTAGCCTCCTCTTCCTGACTCTCATCCTCATCCTCAGGGCGGCTCCAACCTCGGAAGACACGCAGGGTGGACGCTAGCGGGACACTCAGCCAGACCAAGATGGGATAGCACCTGGACAGAGGCGGGACCAGCCGGACCAAAAACAGCTCTGGATCCGATTGAGCCAGGATCTTCGGAACCAAATGTCTGAAGATGAAAACGGTAAAGAGAAGGATCAAGAAGGCGGCAAAGGGAGCATAAGGCAAGGCCTCACCTAGAAGCATGCTGGTGATCAGTACGGCCAGACCGACCTGGGCCAGGTGGCTCCCAAACTCGAGTGGAAGCAGAAACTGCCCTCGGTCGTGCACCATCTTCTTGACCAATCCTCCACCGATTTCAGTTTCTCGTTTTGCCAGGATTCTCAACGTCAAGCGGGATAGGCGACTAACCACGGTCTCCAGGGTGGATAAAAAGAGGAGGACTGCTAGCAGGAGAACGATGGTAAAGAGCTCAAGGGGCACCAGGTAACTCAATGAAGCTGTAATTCCTTTCTCAGTTCTCGCTCCAGCCTCTCCATCTCTCCCCGGTCGACCTCGTGATCGTAGCCGAGCAGGTGAAGCACTGCGTGCAACGTAAGGGTGTTCAGCTCCTCGACGAGAGTCTCCCGCTTTTGGCGGCATGCCGTCTCGGCCGAGATCATTATGTCGCCCAGATAAGGTTCCTCTCCAGGCAAGGCATCCTCCCCGGAAGGAAAAGCGAGGACGTCTGTTGCCTCATCCTTACCACGAAACCTCCGATTGTACTGTTGAATCGTTGAATCACTGACCAGCACGGCAGTAAGATCCGACTCGATCTGGAGCCTTTGAGTCAGTTGAACCAGAAAGCTCCTGAGAGCCCGGGTGTTCACACGAACCTTCCGCTGTCTATTGAATACTTTGAGTTTCAGTCTCTGTTCCGACAACGCCTTTGTTGAAGTCAAACCCGGGGTACTGAACGCGATGGTGGTACATACCGCTGAGGACTCTTCCGAAGGTCTCGGCTATCTGATCGAGCTCCTTCATGGTGATATCGCACTCATCAAACTGGCCATCCTCAATGGTCCCCTGGACGAGCCTTCGGATCATCCCTCGAATCTGCCCCGGAGAGGGATCCTCCAGAGTGCGGGAGGCGGCCTCGATCTGATCCGCTAGTATGAGTATGGCCGCTTCTTTGCTTTGGGGTTTAGGGCCGGGATAGCGAAAGTCGCTTTCGTTGATCTTCTTACCCTGATTGCTTTCTGCCTCCTTGGCCTTGCGGTAGAAGTACGTCATCACGCGGGTCCCGTGGTGTTCGGGGATGAGGTCGCGAACCCTGGGCAGCAGCTTGATCTCCTTGGCAATAGCAAGTCCGTCCTTGACGTGGCTGGCCAGGATCAGACTCGACATGCTGGGAGACAGATTCTCATGTTTGTTACCCGAATATATCTGGTTCTCAATGTAGTACTCGGGCGTTTTCAACTTACCAATGTCGTGGTAGTAGGCCCCCACCCTCACCAGCAGCGAGTTGACCCCAATCCGCTCCGCGGCAGCCTCAGCCAGGGTTCCCACGATGATGCTGTGGTGATAGGTGCCCGGCGCCTCCAACGCAAGACGGCGCAGAATTGGGTTGTTGAGGTTTGAGAGCTCGAGAAGACGAATATCCGTCGTGACTTCGAATAACGACTCCAAAACCGGCAAGAGAAGGGACGCCAGCATGGCAGCAAACAACCCGCTCAAGAGAGCACTGAAGGATCGAACTGAAAAAACCAGCCACAGAAAATCTGGTGAGGTCGAGTAAAGCTGCTGGGCCAGGGCAACAAGCAGGTTCACACAACCGATGATCATACCTGCCCTGATGATTGCCGAGCGTTCCCGGTACTGCTCCAAGGCGTACCTGGCAGCCAGGCTTCCTGCCAACGAGTAAACAAAGAGAGAGCTCTCACCGGAGAGGAGCACGACAAAGACAGAGAAAGTCAGTGAGTAGAAGGTGGTCAAGTGAACGTTGGTGAGAAGGGTTGCCAGAACACTTCCCAACGCCAGCGGTGCTAATAAGTAGAGGTGAATTGGATTCTGCAGTACATCTATGTGCAGACTCGGCAAGACCACGTCCACGAAAACCATGAACAGCTTACTAACCAGGACACACAGGGTGAGGATGAGTAGGAGAAGCAGGTGGGAACCATGGGCTTCCCCCTCACGCTTTCGCTCGGCAAGGGTGTAGTGTCCGAGAGCGAATAGGAAAAAGGTCACCACCAGGAAGATTCCGAAAAATTTCCCGGCCAGGCGGCGGGGTTGTTTGATGCTCTTCAAGGTTTGAAGAATGAGAAATTCCTGCGCGCCTACTTCATCGCCTACTCGTATGATCGTTCTACCCTTCCGAACCTGGATAAGAACGGGGTCTAACTGTTCCAGCGCACGCCGGGTTAGCTGCTCTGTGGCCGCCTCATCCAGTTGGACATTGGGAACGATCCAGGAATCGAGAAAGCTGATGAGCTTCTTCTTTTCTTCACTTCCCACGGCCGTCAGCTCGTATTGATTTCGCCTCAGAACATCGCGGGCCTGGCCCAGATCCTTTATGGCTATCCAATTCTTGAGGGGGGCTTCCTTCCCGGTAATCGCGTTCCGAAGCAGCATCCCCCGCTCCTGATACTGCAGAAGGATGTCCCGGGCCAGGATGACACCGGGCGGCTTCATCGATTCCTGTAGGATCTTGACCACCTGGGCTTCCAAACTTGGCGAAAAGCCGTGGTCCAGGCAGATCTCGAGAACGCCCCCTTGCGCGAATCGGGTCAGCACCCGAGCCAATTCACCCAGGAACTCAGATCGGACCGTGCTTGACAACGGCCTATCAGAAGGAATCCCCAGGCTCTGCTTCTCTCGAGCAATCCGATGACGGGCATCGGCAAAGGCACTGCGCAGTTCCGACTCCAGGCGGCCATTGATTCTCAAATCCAGCACAAAGACGACCGGGACCTCCTTGAGGCTGTCTTCCCGCATCGCGTTAGTGGCAACGCTGTCCTCTACCTGAAAATCCTGGGAGGCCTCGATCGATCGATCCGCGATGTCTCCGACCTCGTAATCGGGAATGCTCTGAAACTGGTAGCCCACCAGCAGCACCGATAGAATCGCGGAACTCGCCAGGTAAATCAGAAGCTGAAAAACCGTCAAGTGGGCAAAGGGCCGGCGATGCCACTGCTCGGCCCCGAGAAAGCGCTTTACGAGATCGCTGCGCCTGCTGGACTTGCTGCTGGACTTACTTTCCATTTCCGGACACCCCGACGGTGTGGCACCCTCTACCGATTGATTTTTCTGGGTCTATTAGTTGCTGGAGTGAGCCCCGAACCCTTTTCGGGACAAAGCTCGAGTCACGGCCGGACGCCGCTCCCATTGAGTCATACGAGGTCTATTGTAACAGAGGCGGCCGCCCTTAGGGTCTGCCCAAGAATAACTTGGTAGAATTGGCGCTCAGATTTGCACCAGATTTGGCTGCGAACGATTGAGCGAAACCGCAGGCGTAGCCGGGTCTACCTTGAGTATTTCGCGATTGAGGAGCGGCCGAAGATGGTGTGAAGATGAGATGCCAAAATGGCAAGTTATTCTTGCGTAGACCCTTAGCCCTCATATCTCTTGAACAGTAGGCAAGCATTGGTTCCTCCGAAGCCGAAGGAATTGGACATGGCGTAGCGAATGTCTCCGCGACGGGAATGGTGTGGGACATAGTCGAGGTCACAATCCGGATCCGGAACTTCCAGGTTGGCGGTGGGAGGAATGATCTGGTCCCGGAGTGCTAGAACCGTAATGCCACCTTCCAGTCCACCGGCAGCGCCGAGCAGATGGCCCGTCATCGACTTGGTTGAGCTGATCGGTATCTTGTACGCGCGTTCTCCAAAGACCTTTTTGATCGCCAGCGTCTCGATTCGGTCATTGGGAGGGGTACTGGTACCATGAGCGTTGATGTAGTCCACCTCGCTGGAATCGATCTGGGCATCCTTCAAGGTGGCCTTCATCACCCGAATGGCACCTGAACCGCTTTCCGGGGGCGCGGTGATATGGTGGGCATCGCCACTCATTCCATAGCCGCAGACTTCCGCCAAGATCTTGGCTCCTCGACACTCGGCAAGGGATAACTCTTCCAATACCAGGATCCCGGCTCCCTCACCCACTACGAACCCGTCTCGCTCAAGATCGAAGGGACGACTTGCCTTTTCCGGCTCATCATTGCGGGTGGAAAGCGCCCTCATGGCGGCGAACCCACCGACTCCCATCTGCGTGATTGCGGCCTCCGTACCACCCGCGATCATGACGTCCGCATCCCCTCGCTGAATCAGCTTGAAAGCATCGCCAATGGCATGACTACCCGCCGAGCAGGCGGTACAGGTGGCAGAGTTGGGACCCTGTGCGCCAAGCCTGATTGAGACCTGACCTGCAGCCAGATTCACGATGCAGGAGGGAATGAAAAACGGCGAGATCTTGCGCGGCCCCTTCTCCAGAAAGGTGATGTGTTCACGCTCAATAAAGGCGAACCCTCCAATGCCGGAACCAATATAGACACCGATGCGTTCGCTATTGCTCTGCTCGATCTTCAAAGAAGCGTTTCGTACCGCATCCTCGCTGGCGGCTATCGCGTAGAGGATGAAGTTATCCATCTTGCGGGCATCCTTGGGCTTCATGAAGACCAGAGGATCAAATCCCTTCACTTCTGCCGCGATCCGGCTGGAAAATTCGGAGGCGTCAAAGTGGGTGATCGGGCCGACCCCGTTTTTCCCCTCGCGCAGAGCTTTCCAGGTGGTTTCGGCGTCCAAGCCCAGGGCGGACACCAACCCCACACCCGTCACGACGACCCTTCTTTTCAAGATGTTCCTGCTTCCGGAAGGTCCTATTTCTGGTGAGCCTTAATATAGTCGATCGAATCCCGAACGGTTTGGATCTTCTCCGCATCTTCGTCGGGGATTTCCAGGTCGAAATCCTCCTCAAACCTCATGACGAGTTCGACGGTGTCAAGAGAATCGGCGCCGAGGTCATCCACGAAGTGAGAGTCAGAGTTCACATCATCTTCATTCACACCCAGCTGCTCTACTATAATAGCCTTCACGCTTTCTTCGAGCGATGCCATTACTCCTCCATTCTTCCTAGAAGATCCAGGGTCTCCAGCATTGCTGCTGGACGCCCCTACATGTACATTCCGCCGTTTATGTTTAGCACATGACCTGTGATATATCCAGCCTCTTTTGAGGCCAAAAATCGTACTCCAAAAGCCACGTCTTCGACGCTTCCGAGGCGCCTCAGAGGAATCGAAGCTTCTAACTCGCTCCGTGTCTTCTCGGGCAGATCTCGGGTCATATCGGTCTCGATGAATCCTGGAGCAACCGCGTTGACGGTCACGTTCCGACCGCCCAATTCTCGGGCGAGGGCCTTGGTAAATCCTATCAAGCCGCTCTTGCTAGCCACGTAGTTGGTCTGGCCGGCGTTTCCCATCTGGCCAACCACCGAGGCGATATTGATCACGCGGCCAAATCGCTGTCGAATCATACCCCCGATAACTGCTTTGGTGGCGTAATAAACTCCGTCCAGATTGGTCGAGAGGACCGCCTTCCATTCCTCTTCCTTCATACGAAGCAAGAGATTATCTCGGACGATTCCGGCATTGTTCACGAGAATGTCGATTTCCCCAAAGTGCTCACGGATCTGCGCTATGCCCTCTTTTATTTGATCCGGATTCGAAATGTCCATCTGAAAAGCCAGGCTTGCCCCGCCATTCTTACGAATGGCTTCGGCACACTCCTGGATCGCAGATAGGGAACGCGCCGCCACCGCTACCGTGGCTCCGCAACTTGCAAGATCCTCTGCAACCCTACGCCCAATTCCCCTGGATGCACCGGTGACCAGCGCCACTTGATCTGAGAGATCAGACATACGCCTCCAACTGGGCCCGGCTTCCGATCTGTACGGTTTCGGCCGACGAAATCGTCTGCCGAATGAGACGGCTCAGTACCTTGCCCGGACCAACCTCTACGAAGGTCCTGACACCTTGATACCACAGGACTTCGATCACTTCCTTCCACCGTACCGGAGCTGAAACCTGCCGAATCAACCCCTCCCGCACCGCCTCGGCACTGGTGACCCTTTCCGCGCCAAAATTGTTGACGAGAGGTCTCCTCAAATCTGTGAACGGCACGGATCGCATCACCTGAGCCAATCGTTCTTCAGCCGGCTTCATCAAAGCACAATGAAAAGGTGCACTCACTGGGACCATAATGGTCCTACGAGCTCCACGTTCTTTTGCTATCAGGCAGGCCCGCTCGACCGCACCCCGGCTTCCGGAGATAACGATCTGCTCAGGCGAGTTCACGTTGGCTGGGGAGACGACCTCCCCTTGGCTGGCGTCCTGGCACACACTCTCTACCTGGGACGTCCCCAGCCCTAACACGGCAGCCATACTTCCCTCTCCTACCGGCACCGCCTCCTGCATGAATTGTCCCCGCTGGCGCACCAGATCGACACTGTCGGAGAACTGGAGTGCTCCGGCAGCAACTACCGCCGAATACTCCCCTAGGCTGTGCCCGGCCACAAAATCGGGAATCCTGCCGAACCGCTCCAAAACCCGGAACAAGGCAGTAGATGTAGTGAGGATAGCAGGCTGAGTGTTCTCAGTGAGCGACAGGTCCTCATCCGAACCCTCGAAACAGAGCCGACTGAGACTAAAGCCGAGAACATCGTCGGCTTCTTGAAACACCGCTTGGGCCTCCGGAAAAGCCTCGGCCACGTCGCGGCCCATTCCCGAACGCTGAGAGCCCTGACCTGGGAAGACAAAGGCTATCATGGGTGTGATAGGGTCGGCAGCTCCGAGAGGTTCCTCTCGCGCGAACCCTCAGCTCTCCTTGACTTCCATGATCTGCCTGCCCTTGTAGAAGCCACAACTGGGGCAGGTGCGATGGGGAAGGACCGAACTGCCACAATTGGTACAGACCGACAGCCCTGGGGCTGTGAGCGCGTTGTGGGCCCGTCGCTTTCCCCTCCGTGACTTAGAATGCCTTCGTTTTGGGTTTGCCACCGTACTATCCTTTCCCTATCCAGCCCTGACCAGGAGCCGAGCGTTACGACCTGTCGAACGCCGCTAGTCCTTCCGAAGAGCGGAACTCAAGACCCAATTCCTTGACAGCGGCCCCCGGACTGCGGTCCAACCGTCTTCATTTCAACCTCTGCTTCAAAGCCGCCAAGGGAGCGAGTCTTGGATCTATGGTCTCGCGCACACACCGACACTCCCCCTCATTTAGATCGACTCCGCACCAATCACATAGTCCTTGACAGTTTTCACTGCAAATCGGATTCATCGGAGTTTCCAAAACAATTTGCTCTCCAACAACAGCGCTCAGATCCAGCTGGTCATTTCGATAGAAGCCAACCACCAGATCATCGTAGTCCAATTCGAACTCGTCTCCCTCATTTTCTGCTTCGGGATCGGGACTATATTCGAGATTGAATTCCTTGTCCACACTCTTCAGGATCGGTTTCAAACAGCGACAACAAGTGAGCTTGATCGCAGCAGAAACCCGTCCCCGGATCCGCACCAGAACTGCTGACAGCGACAATACCAAGTCCACATGTACCGGACGCTCTAACTCACAGACATCCGACTCGATCGTGAGATCCTCTTCGGCGAAGTCCAACTCCAACGAAAGCGGCTCTGCTCTCTCCCTCAACTGGCTTACATTGACGAGCATCGTATCTGATCCCAGAATTCTCTTGGTGGATTTCGGCTGCCTTTGAAGAAACGGGAATCTACTACAATTGGGGCGAGACTGTCAACCTGACAGGACCTTCCATAGATCCCTAAATAGCTTTCTCTCAAGCAATTGTGTACCTGGAGCTCTCGGCGTATCGGCTCCGGGCATAGAGATCGGTCATTCCCGCAATATAGTCGCAGACCACACGATGAATTCCCAGAATTCCAATGCGGGAGTAGTGTCCCTCGGGAAGCCTTTGAGGATAGTTCACGTAATGCCGGAAGAGTCCTGCAATCGAGGATCTCGCGTCCTCCCGCGCCCTCTTAAGCGCTGGATGGGTATAGAGGTGGGAGCGAAGGAACTGCTTCAATTGCTGGTTGTAGGCAGCAACGTCGGGTTCGAACCGAGTCAATCTGTCAGGAAATGCCCTCACCCTTTCAACACTCTCAATTTGGTTTTTCTCGAGAAAAGAACGAGTCTCACGAATCAGACTGGTAGCCAGGACATCTATGAGCCGACGGACGGTTTCGCTGACCTTGATGCCCTCAGCCGCATCGCTATAGGCCGATTCTACCTCCTGGTAGAGCTCACGAAACAAGTTCACGTTCTGGCAAATCTGGTCGACGGAAAGCAGACCCGAATCGTATCCATCATCCAGATCGGCCGAGTTGTAGGCGATCTCATCGGTGAGGTCGATCAGTTGGGCCTCCAGGGGAGGCCGCTCTCCTTTTCGGTACTCGCTGATATCGACGTAGGTGGCATCTTCTTTTCCGTAATCACGGCTGTGCTTGACCACACCTTCCCGAACCTCGAAGGTCAGGTTCAGCCCTCGGAAGGATGCGTATTTCTCTTCAAAGTCTTCGATTATCCTGAGGGCGTGAAGGTTGTGCTCGAATCCAGAACCACACTCATGCATGAGCTGGTCCAGGACTTCCTCTCCATCGTGGCTAAAGGGGGGATGTCCAATGTCGTGACTCAGTGCCAAGACTTCACACAGGTCCGTGTTCAGCCCCAGCGCCTCGCTGACCGTTCGCGCGATCTGGCTCACCTCCAGGGAATGCGTCAGACGATTGCGGAAATGATCTGAGTAGGCTGGACTGAAGACCTGGGTCTTCCTTTCCAGACGGCGAAAGGCCTTGGTGTGAATGATGCGGTCCCGATCCCTCTGGTATTCGCTGCGATAGGGGTGCTGTCCTTCGGGAAAACGCCGCCCTGCACCATTTCCGTCGTGCATGGCGTAGACAGCAAGGGGCATCGATCAAGTATAACAGCGCACTCACTCGCATTTCCGTCGGTCGAACCTCACGTGGCAGCCAAACCTGGTTCTTTGGTACACTATGCCGCGACGCGCCTGTAGCTCAGGTGGATAGAGCTAGGGGTTCCTAACCCCTGTGCCGCAGGTTCGAGTCCTGCCAGGCGCAAGACAACAAGGAAGCAGTGCAGTAGAAGGAAGGTAGTGATTTGGCAGTAAAACGGCTTTCCCGAAAGGAAATTGTCCAAGAGGACAGGATCCACGCCCGACTCTCTCAGATCTCTCAATGGGTTCTTCGTAACCGAAGTTATCTTGCTGCTGCTGCTGTCATTCTAGTAATGGCCATCGTCGGTTTCTGGGCCCTAAAAGGTTACCGCGAGGGGCAAGTCACTGAGACGCGGGGCCTCTTCTCCGACGCTCTTGAACTCTATCACGCGACCTTAGACGAGCCCGAAGAGGAGGCTGAAGGCGAGGGAGAGAAAGAGAAATCTGCCGAGGAAAAAGCTCAGGCCCGGGCACAAGAGTTGGCCAACAACCGACACCGATTCCGATCCGAGCAAGAACGGAACCAGAAAGCCAAAGAGGCCTTTTCCCAGTTGGTGGAGGAGTACCCTAACTCTCAGCTCGGAGTTTTATCCCGTTATTACCTAGCACTGATCGCACACCGGACTGATCGTAGCGAAAAGGCGAAGGAAGGCCTCACCTGGGTCATCGAAAACGCAGACGCCGTCGAGACCAAGAACCTCGCCCGCAACGCCTTGGCACAAATCATTCTGGGCGAAGGTAACCCAAAAGAGGCCGCCGATCTATTGGAGCAGATGCTGGAAGAACCATCACCCAACTACCCTCTCCAGATCATTCTCATGAGCCTGGGCTGGAGCTACGAGAAAGCGGGAAACCAGGACAAGGCCATAGAACAATACAAGAAGATTACCTCCGAGTATCCCACCAGCCCGCAGTCTCAAGAGGCTCAAAGCCGCATCGACGAGTTGGAAGACGCCAGGGCACCCGACGACACCGAGGGCTGATTAGGGCTAGACTAAGCTGAAACTTCAAAGAATCGTCTACACGTTTGAACGTCGCACGTCCCTTGTCTGTGAAAACCGTGGCACGGTCATCAAGGGCAGGAATACCCGTGCCACTGCAGGACACTGAAGTTTCTTTCTCGAATGGGGCAGCACCGCTGGGGGGCCACTGACCTGCCAACAGCCCTTCGGACCCAAAAAACTAGGAGTGCCGGATCAAAAAATCTTCGGCGTCCTCGGCAGTGGCGGACTCTACTTCAATTTCGCTAACACGTGCCAACGGCGGGCCAGACTCGATCCGACTCTGAAACTCACTGACCGATGTCGGATCCCCTTCGGCGTGAATCTCGACATCTCCGTTGCCTAGATTTCGGACCCAACCCTTGACGGCTAGACTTCTAGCCGCGCGATAAGTGAAATACCGAAAACCCACCCCCTGGACCCGACCCTTGACCCGGTAACGATGGGCTCTCATGGCACTGGCCCTTGGCCAGGACTCATAAATGGAACCCTAATGGAACCCTGACATTTTCTCGGGTTTGGTCGGGGCGAGAGGATTCGAACCTCCGACCTCACGGCCCCGAACCGTGCGCGCTACCAAACTGCGCCACGCCCCGATTACGGCAGAAGCTACCCCATAGCATATCTCAAAAGAATGAATCCGCCTACCAGAAGCACGGCAAACACCACGGTCAACAGACTGAAATAGCGGTCGATGAACCGACGGATTTCCGGTCCACGCCACCAGATCAATCCTGCCAGCAAGAAGAATCGAGCACCCCGACTGAAAATCGAAGCCAGAAAGAAAGTTGGAAGATCGATCGCGAAAGTGCCGGCGGCGATCGTGAAAACCTTGTAGGGTACCGGAGTGAAACCAGCCACCACTATGGCAACCGCATCCCACTCTTTGTACAGGGCCTTCACTGCCTGATACGAATCCTGGGCCGAGTAGAGCTCGATAATGCCTCGTCCCACCAACTCGTAAAAATAGAATCCAATGGCATACCCCAGCGCCGCTCCAGCAACCGAACCGAAGGTACAGATCGCCGCGAAGCGCAGAGCTCGGCTGGGAGCTCCCATGGCCAGGGCGAGAAGTAAAACGTCGGGCGGAATTGGAAAGAAAGAGGATTCAGCGAACGCTACCAGGAAGAGCGCGAGCGCTCCATACGGGCTGTTGCCGAAGCTGAGAACCCAGTCATAGAGTCGACGTAGTGCTGCGAAAATGTTGAATTCCTCGTAGGCTCCTTCGGCCTGTATCCACCGCTCGCGTCATGGGCTTGGATCTGAACTGCCTGCGCGCAGGAGTGCATCGGTGGTGTTATTGCCGAGGAGCTTCAGGGTTCGGTAGTCGGTCTGATCGTGCTGGAGAGGCGTAATCGAAACCACTCCATCGCTGATGGCCTGATAGTCGGTGTCGGACTCCACTAGCACCTCGCTCTCATCGCGTCCAATCCAATAGTATCTGCGGCCCCGAGGATCCATCTTCTCCTCGATCGAGCTCCAGGCCCGCTTGCTGCCCTGTCGAGTGAATCGGTAGGCACCTGGTTTCCCCGGAGGAATATTGACGTTGAGGGCGGTCCCTCGGGGAGTGCGGTCGGGATAGAATTCCTTAACCAGATCTCGAATGAAACAAGCGGCTGGACCGTAGTCGAGATCCTCGCCCTTGCCCACCAACGAGACCGCCACCGCAGGGATCCCATAGAGCGCTGCTTCCCGTGCTGCTGCAACCGTACCCGAGTAGAGGACATCGTCCCCGAGATTGGGACCGCTGTTGATTCCGCTTATGACGAGATCCGGAGATCGAAGCATCAGCTTTCGGAGGGCGAAAATGACACAATCGGCGGGAGTTCCGGTAAGCGTGTAATCGTCCTCAGCAACCTCTATTAGCCGAATGGGGTCGTGAATGGTGAGGGAGTGACTAGCCGCACTCCGCTCCTCGTCGGGAGCCACTGTAACCACTCTGGCGGTGGTTTCCATTTCCCGCTTCAAAGACTGCAGCCCGGGCGCCCGCCCACCATCGTCGTTGGTCAAGAGAACCAATAGGTCTTCTTTGCTCATGTTGTGCCTCCGGGATTATAACTGGAAACCAAAGGACAGAACGAGATTTCATACACACCTCTTCCCCACGTCTGTCTCGAACGGACTGCGCTGCACTTCTCATGCTCGGCCACTGTACAATTCACTGGACCGCATAATCCATAGGCTTTCGTAGCGAGGCAGTGACAGCGCCGCCGCGGTAGAAAACCTATGAATTAAGCCGGGCTGGGGGTGGGAAGCTCCCTGGAGGCGAAAATTTGGCATCCAGTGAAGAACTAAGACGGACGCTGCGCCGTATCGACGGGAAGGGTTATCGTGCCTACAGAGATATCTGCGGTCGCTACGACTTTAGAGAATACAGCCTCTCCGTTGACCACGTTCAAGGAGATCCATTCGCCGCTCCCTCCCGTGTCAGTGTCCGCTTGGGGATCGAAGAGTCTGGTTTCAGACGCGAGCTCGTCAGCAGCCGAATTCGTCGAATAGCACTCTCCGATTTCCTTACTCGAGCTTTTCAGAAGGCCATCGACGCCGTAGTTCGGGGTCGTAGAGGAACCGGTCACAGCGGTCTCTTCCAGATCGATGTCGGGGCCCAGGAAGTCCTGGAATCAAACAGTGTCGTCCTCGAGTCGACTGCCTTGGAGGCACGTCTTACCGTAGGACTTCCTGCCTCTGGAAGAAGAGTGCTAGGTAGGCAAGCGGAGGATATGCTCTTCATGGAGCTACCTCAAATCGTCCGCCGGTCGCTCTTCCACCGCAGCCTTCCAGCCGAGGAACTGGAGACACATGTCAAAATAGTCGAGGATCAGGCTAGCCTTCGAAGTCAGCTCCAAGCCAACGGTCTGCTGGCCTTCGTCGCCAATGGATCTCTCCTCCCGAGAAAAAGTGGAGTAGACGATCGGCCTCTAACAGCGAAACCGAATGACCTAGTGGTTCCGTTTCAATCCCCGCCCGATCTGGAAATCGAGCTGCACCGGCCCAACCTGGGGCCACTTCGCGGAATGGGCATCCGGCCTGGGGTCACCCTGATCGTTGGAGGCGGCTTTCACGGGAAGTCCACGCTACTTCGCGCTTTGGAGCGAGGTATCTATGACCACATCCCTGGGGATGGTCGCGAAGCGGTGGTCACAATAGAATCCGCGGTGAAGGTCCGGGCGGAAGATGGCCGTTATATTGAAAAAGTAGATCTCTCACCCTTCATTGACGGGCTTCCACTGGGTAAGTCAACCACCTCGTTCTCGACCGACAACGCCTCGGGTTCGACTTCTCAGGCCGCAAATATCCTGGAGGCTCTGGAAATGGGAGCCCAACTGCTGCTCATAGACGAAGATACTTCCGCAACCAACTTCATCATTCGAGATAGCCGGATGCAATCCCTGGTTGCCAAGGCCAGGGAGCCCATCACGCCCTTCATTGACAAGGTCCAACAGCTGGCCCAGGAGCAGCAGACCTCGAGCATCCTGGTGATGGGGGGGTCGGGAGACTACTTCGACGTAGCGGATACCGTGATCATGATGGATGAATACCAACCGTTCAACGTCACCTCGAAAGTCCGGAAGATCGTCGAAGCCCAGCCCAGTCAGCGAGCACTGGAAGGAGGAACGGGCTTCGGTCAAATCCCACGGCGCGTACCGCTCAAAGAAAGCTTCGATCCGAGCCCGGGCAGAAGAGAGGTGCGAATCGATTCCAAGAAACTAGACCACATTCTGTTCGGCACCATATCAATCGACCTCTCGGCATTGGAACAGTTGGTAAATCCTTCGCAGACACGAGCTGTCGGTGAAGCCATTCACTACTATTCCGTTTACTGCATGGGGAAGGGTCTGTCCCTACGAGAAGGCCTTCAGCGGCTCATGGAAGACCTGGAAAAAGGGGGCCTGGACGTGCTCTCTCGCTCCAAGGTCGGAAACCTTGCGAAGCCACGGCTGTTCGAGATAGCTTTCGCCATCAACCGGATGCGAAGCCTCAGAGTGTCAAACTCGCGGCCTTTGTCTGGTTCTACCACGCATTCCTGAACGAGCCGAAGGCAACCTCCCAGCCGCGCTCGCCCTATTCGAGAAAGAAACTTCTGGCTACTAGGGATTTGTACGTCACTGCGTGGAGAAGAGTTGTCCGGCTCTCTCCTCGGAACCTGGGCTCATTTTGCTAACGGGTCAAGTCGTTCGCGGCTCTGACGGACTTGGATTCGTAACTCCGGTAGTTCACCCGTTGCGGCACCTTCGGAGGACAGGAGACGTGCGGCGTTCAGACGTTCAACGTATTCTTGAAGTTTCAGCTTAGACAGAAATCGGACATAATCAGATACATGAGCTACACTGTCTAGGTTTTCTTTTCTCTTGTCGGGTTCCTTCTTCTGGTTCCGAGCCAAGCGATGGGCAATTCCAGCAGTATTCTGGTCATCGAAGGATCCACTGGAACCATGGCACGATCCTCTGCTCAGGTGGAGTCGGAGGCCGTATATCTTCCGGTCACATTCTTCGAATCTGCTCTGAGCTTGGAACGTAAAGATCTGACTCCGGAACTGGTAGGGCTATGTCAGGATGATCTGTGTATTCCACTCCCACTGAGAAGCTACGAGGGAGACGAGTACGTTTCATCTCGTAAACTCATCGATGCACTGAGCGGCGCCTACCTTTGGGACGATGACGCGTCCCAGCTCTTGCTTGATCTAAGGCCTCAGCACCACCAGGACCCGACTCGAGAACTTATCGATTTTTCCCTGACCGATCTGGAAGGACGAAAGATTCAGCTGTCTGACTATCGCGGGAAGAAGGTGGTCGTCTTCGCCTGGGCCTCCTGGTGAGGATGCCGCGCTCAGCTGCCCGGGTGGCAGCGATTCTACCAAGACTACAAGGACCAGAACTTTGAGCTGATCACAGTCGCTGTAGACGTCCAGGGGGCCGAAAAAGTCCGTCCCTGGGTCGGGCTTGCGAAGGCCACCTACCTGACGCTGGTCGACAGCCAGGGGAAGCTCGCCTCTGACTTTGGGTTCAACTACGTCCCTCTGACCCTTCTGATTGACGAAGAGGGAAGGCTCGTACGGGGCCCTACCGGAACCAACATCGACAGGGAATCGGACTGGACGGAGATCGCCGGCTGGCTCCGGACAGGCTCAATCGACACCTCATCCAAGCCCACCAAAACTGCTGGCTTCACCACGCCTGAAGCCAAGCTTCGATTCGAAGCCGCAGCGGTGGCATTGGCCAAGGAAAAGCCGGGAGCGGCCCTGGCCCTGCTTGAGAGTGCACTGCAGCTGGATTCCGAAAACTGGCTCATTCGGGAACAGATCTGGGCCATCCAGAACCCAGACCGTTTTTACGACGGACCCATCGATTTCGATTGGAAAAAACAGCAATTGCGAAAAGATAAGGGCCGCTAGTAGCCTACGCGGTAGGAATTGATCTACTGCGAAAACGGTAGAATCGGCCCATATTTTCCCGATTTTTCGACGAATAGAACAACTATGGGCCTCGAAATCGAGAAAATCTGGCCTCGATTCCCCGCTTTCTCGCTACGATCATTTCTATCGCGCAGACTCCTAGCGAGCCCGCCCAGCCAAAGCGACAAAGTGGGTTCAGAGAGGAACAGCCATGGGAACTAAGTTTCTGTTGGTAGGTGCACTTTTCGGATTCACTGGTGTGGCGGCCGGAGCCTTCGGCGCCCACGCTCTCAAGAGCAAGTTGGCACCCGACATGCTCGCCGTCTTCGAGCTGGCCGTTCGCTACCAGCTCTACCATGCCCTGGCCTTGCTGGCTCTGGGCGCTGCCATGAATCAGCTCCAGCCTCCTACCAACATGCTGGCCGGTTGGATCCTGGTATTCGGAACGCTGATCTTCTCTGGAACGCTTTATCTGCTGAGCCTGAGCGGAGCGCGGTGGTGGGGAATGATCACTCCAATTGGGGGATTCGCCCTGCTCGTCGGATGGGCGTGTCTGGCCTGGTCTGCCTGGGCTCGAATCAGGGGGTAAGCGGGCAAGTTGAACGCGATTGTATGGGCCCGTCGGCGAGCTCCGACTCCCCTTGCTTTCTTGGAATAGGCCCTCTGCAAAACAAGAAAAAAATAAACCTGACGACCGCGACCTCCATCGTGGTGGCGAACATGATCGGGACCGGTGTATTTACGAGCCTGGGCTTTCAGGTCGTGGATATTAAATCCGGCTTCTCCTTGCTACTGATCTGGTTGATCGGGGGAATCTTTGCCTTGTGCGGAGCCCTCTCCTATGGTGAATTAGGAGCCGCCTTTCCTCGCTCCGGCGGCGAATACAATTTTCTTTCCAGGGTCTACCATCCCGGTCTGGGTTTCATGAGCGGCTGGGTGTCGGCCACGGTAGGATTTTCCGCACCGGTGGCGGCGGCGGCGATGGCGCTGGGAGAGCACCTCTCTCGGGTCATTCCTTCCCTCGATTCGATGGTCATCGCCCTGGTCGTGGTGGGATCCGTTTCCGGGATCCATACGGTAAATGTCAAACTGGGGAGCTATTTCCAGAATATCTTTACCGGCCTCAAGATCGTGTTGATCCTTGCCCTGGTGGGTGCGGGACTCGTCCTGGGAGAATCGCAAGGCCTCAGCTTCATGCCTTCTTCAGAAAGCATTTGGGATATTCCCAGTATGCCATTTGCCGTCAGTCTGGTTTTTGTCATGTATTCTTATTCGGGATGGAATGCCTCTACCTATATCGCCGGGGAAGTGCAAAACCCCCAAAGAAACATCCCCAGATCTCTCTTCATCGGAACCGCCCTGGTCACGGCACTTTATTTATCTTTGAATCTCGTTTTCCTCTATACCACTACCCTGGAATCCCTGGCCAACGAGGTCGAGGTGGGCTTTATAGTGGCTAATTCCATCTTTGGAGAATCCGGAGGAAAGATCATGGCTGGACTCATTTCCTTGGCGCTGATCTCATCTATCAGCTCAATGGTCTGGGCGGGTCCGCGAGTGACACAAGTGATAGGAGAGGACATTCCTTTTTTCAGAATGCTTGCTAGAAAGAACAGGGAGGGCATTCCTTTTGCGGCCATTGTGCTTCAGATGCTAATCGCAGGAGCGCTCGTCATAACCGCAACTTTTGAGACAGTTATTACCTACACAACCTATACCCTGGTCCTTTCCACGTTCATAACGGTTGCGGGGGTTCTGGTACTTCGAGTAAGAAGGCCGGATCTAGACCGCCCCTATAGGACCTGGGGATATCCGGTGCCCCCCCTCATCTTCATTTTGATCAGTCTTTGGATGCTGGTGTACCTGGCACTGAGCCGTCCTTGGGAGGCTCTGAGTGGGGTACTCACTTTACTGTCCGGTCTGCTCGTTTACTACATTGCAAGCCGGTTTAGTATCGGGCAAAGCCGCGACCAGGGAGGGAAGTGAGATCACTATTCCTCCTGGATTCAGAATGAAAACAAAGAGGGCAACTTTGATCTCTATATCTGATCCCTATAAGAGTGATGCTGAACGACCGTCGAGGAAGGCATTCGAGGCAACGAATCTCCCCCAGGATCAGTTGGTGGTGGATCACCGGCATTCTCGCCTTGATGATAGTCGCCAACTACTGGCTCTGGAGAACTGCCTCGTATGCCTCGGTTCGGCTCGAAGACAACACGGAACAGACCCTGGGGAGTTCTTTCCTCTACCACGAGTACACCGTCCTCCTGGCTGAGTTCGTCGACAAAAAAGGTCTGGTTGACTATCGGGGGTTGAAACAGAACCGATCAAGTCTGGACAACTTTTCCCTTTCCCTTGAACGAGTCGATTCCGAGTCCTACGACGGCTGGAAAGAGGAAGACCAGGTTGCGCTCTGGATCAACGCCTACAACGCCCTTACCCTGAAAGCCATCGTTGACCACTACCCCATCGAGTCATCCTTCCTCGCTTCTCTCCGCTTCCCCAAAAACAGCATCCGTCAGATTTCCGGCGTCTGGGACAAGCTGTTGCTTTCAGTGAGAAACGAAAAGGTCACGCTGGACCAGATTGAACACCGGATCCTGCGTGCGAGATTCAAGGAACCGCGGATTCATGTGGCTCTGGTCTGCGCAGCCATGGGGTGCCCTCCCCTACGAGACCAAACCTTTATCGGCAGCAGACTCGACGCTCAGCTGAACGACCAATCCCGTCGCTTTCTCGCTGATCCCAAGAAGTTCGTCATCGATAGGGACAGAGCTCGAGTCTTCCTCTCACCCATCCTGAAATGGTACAAGAAGAATTTTCTTCCTACGTATGCCACAGAAAAAAGGTTTTCCGGTCACGACAACGTCAAGCGGGCGACCCTGAACTTCGTAGCTGGATACCTCGACCCAGACAATCGCAGGTATCTGGAAACAGGGGACTACAAGGTTGAATATCTCGACTATGACTGGTCCCTGAACGAGCGTCCGGCAGGTCGGTGAGTAGCCCCCAAGAACAGATCTCAGTCATCATCCCAACACTTGACGAAAGACGTGCCCTCCCCCGGGCTCTGGCCAGTGCTACAGGGATACCCAACGTCGAGGTAATCGTTGCCGATGGTGGCAGTGGAGATGGCACGGTCGAGATCGCGCGTGACTGGGGATGCAGAGTCATCAGCACCTCCGCGGGCCGCGCTCGCCAGATGAACAGAGGTGCGGAGGGATCCCTCAGCGACTATCTGGTTTTCCTCCACGCTGACACTCGTTTACCCCAAGGCTTTGAAGATGGCGTCCGCGAAACTCTAACCGATCCAAGGGTTGCAGCCGGAGCCTTTCAGCTTCGAATCGACGGAGCACGCGGCTTCCTCTGCCTGATCGAGGCTGGGGCCAACCGAAGATCCCTATATCTTCAGATGCCCTATGGAGATCAGGCGATCTTCGTGAGGACCGAGTTGTTCCGAGAAGTCGGAGGATATCCCGATCTGCCCATCATGGAGGACTTCGAACTGATCCGAAAACTGCGCCGAAGGGGGCGCATCGCTGTTGCGCCCTACTCCGTTCTGACCTCGGGCAGGAGATGGAAAGATCTGGGAATCTTGAGGACAACGCTGCTAAACCAGATCGTTGTCCTGGCTTATCTTGCTGGAGTCCAGCCCACCCGAATTGCGTCCTGGTACCGTCGAGCACCGGGTCGGGTTGAACACCGAAACACTTCCTCAATGCCCCCTTCGGGGTAGAGCCTGCCGAGGTAGCCGTCTCAGGATCCGAGGCCGGCCAGCTGCTCTACTGCCTTGGCCAGGATCTGGGTCCCCTCGCGCCCATCACCCTGGGCTTCCGCCATTCGGAACAGCTGATTCACCATTGAGGTTCCCGGAAGCGCCACTTGCCCGGCAGCACCTGCTTCGAGAACCAAGCGGAGATCCTTCTGGATGAGATCCACCATGAAGCCCGGTGCGAAGTCCCGATCGACGATCTTCGGCCCTAGATTGCTCAGCTGCCAACTCCCCGCAGCTCCACCTTTAACCGCCTCGATCATCACCTGCGCATCGAGACCGTTCTTCTTAGCGAACGTGACCGCCTCACTAACTCCCAAGAGTGTGACAGCAACCAGAATCTGATTGGAGAGTTTGGTCAGCTGCCCGTTTCCCACTGGCCCGCAGTAGGTGATCGTCTTGCCCATCACTTCCAAGATGGGTTGCACGCGATCGAAAGCGGCCCTGTCCCCACCCGCCATGATCGCCAGAGTTGCATTACGAGCGCCTACGTCTCCACCCGAGACCGGAGCATCCACCAGAGTGCACCCCTTCGCGCGCAGCTGCTCATCCAGCTGCCGCTCCACTTCCGGAGAAATGGTGCTCATGTCAATCACTACCGAGTCCTCGCTGATGCGCTCCATCACACCTTGGGGGCCGGCCACAACCTCCTCAACATCGGGAGAATCGGAAACGATCGTGATGATGACCGTGGAAGCAGCCGCCACGTCGGCCGGAGAATCCGCCACTTTGCCCCCCCGTGCGCCCAGTTCTTCTGCCTTGGACCGGGTTCGATTGTAGACGGTGAGGGGGTAGCCCGCATCGAGTATGTGCCCCGCCATGGGCAGCCCCATGATCCCCAGGCCTACAAAACCGATTGGTGGTTTATCCATGTCTCTCCTCCTTAGTAAAATTCATTTTCCTATCCCCCTTTGTACATCTGCGAACGAGTATAAGCACCCAAAACGGATCGCTACGTCACGCAGCACGTCAAGTGTCCCGCTTCGGGCTGGCACTTGACTCAAGCTCCGACATAGAATCATGGCTTGGAGGCACGGCATGAGCAAGCTAAAAAAGTGGATTCTCCTGGCTCTTGTGTTCCTGGGAATCTTTTCGTTAATCGTCTTGGCAGCAGGCGCCTACCTGCTCTCGTATGAACCCGTCGCAGAGGTCCGGAAGGGCAGTGTAGTCGAGATTGTTCTTTCCTACGCCATCGAGGAGCTGCCACCAGAAAGTCCAATTTTTTCAGCTTTTCAGGGCCGACTTCCCAATCTTCTGGAGCTGGGCGAGATCTTCCAGCACGCCGCGCGCGATGACCGAGTCTCAGCCATTCTTCTGGAGATTCATCCGCTAGGTTGGAACTGGGGGCAAATCGAGGAGGTTCGGGACTACGTCAAGCAGTTTCGTGAATCGGGCAAAGCAGTCCACGCATTCCTCGCAGTCGACATTGGCGGAGAACAGGAACTCTACCTTGCCTCAGCGGCCGATTCAATCACCCTCAATCCCGGCTCGGGGCTGCTTATCAATGGCCTGGTCGCGGAGGTGACTTTCTTCAAGGGAGTGATAGAAAAGCTGAAGATCCAGCCCGAGTTCATCCAGTTCAAGGAGTATAAGAGCGCGGAGCAGTATTCTCGCGAAAAGCTCAGCCCCGAGATTCGGGAAATGTTGGCGTCCATCCTGGGCAATCTCGAAGACCGCTTTGTGTCCACGCTGGCGGAAGAGCGCCAGCTGGAGGAAGAAACGCTGAGGGAAATCATGACCGTGGGCATGCTCCCTGCCAAGCTTGCGCATGAAAAGGGCCTGCTCGACAACCTGGGCTACCGGCATGAGATCGAAGAGCGGCTCAAGTTTTCGGAAGAAGGTGTAGAAGAATACCGTGGCATTCCCGAAAGTCGATATCTCACGGCAGCAAGAAATAGGTACGAGAACAACTCAGCGCACAGGGTCGCTCTGTTGGGAGGCCTGGGCTCAATCATCGCGGGACGGAGCGAGCCACTCATGAACGTCGTCGGTGGCACCACCGTATCCGATCAGCTACGCCAGATACGCGAAGACGATAGCGTCAAAGGTGTCATCCTTCGAGTAAATAGCCCAGGCGGTTCGGCGGTGGGGTCAGATATGATCTGGAAAGAGGTGCGCCGGCTGGAAGAAGCGGGTAAACCTGTTGTCGTTTCGATGTCGGGGGTCGCGGGTTCAGGCGGATACTACATCTCGATGGGAGCCCGACACATCGTGGCGCAACCCTCAACCATCACCGGATCCATCGGCGTGATCTTCGGCAAATTCGATCTTCAGGGATTCTACGGATGGTTGGGGATCACCGTCGACAGAGTGAAATCGTTTCCCAATGCCGACGTCCTCTCTGCGCTCACCTCGCTGAGCGCTGATCAGAGGAAGCACATCGAAAACTGGATGGAAACGATCTACGAGGATTTCGTGCGGAAGGCTGCAGAAGGTCGGGGCCTCGAGTACGAAGACCTCGAAGCTAAGGCGCGGGGAAGAATCTACACCGGGAAACAGGCTCGGGAGCTGGGTTTGGTAGATAGCCTTGGGGGACTGAGCACTGCCGTAAACGAGATGAAGAAGGCTTTGGAGCTGGGGCAGGACGAGCAGCTCGAGATGGTGCTCTACCCCAAGCGGAAGACGCTGCTCGAAGCGGCCTTGAGTGGCGATCTGATCAAGATTGCTCCGCCCTCCCTGACTGGATGGTTCCAGCAGTCCCTGAACCGTTTGGACAGGCCTGGCCCCTGGCTGCTTGCTCCTGACGTTAATATCAACTAGCTTTTGCCAAAGATGGTGAAGGACGGGGAGATGCGTATGCGGGAGGCACTGAGAGCTGTCCGGGTACCAGATTTGAAAAAGAAGAAAGAGCGGGGCGAGAAGATTGCCGTCCTGACAGCATACGACGCCACCATGGCGGGGCTCTTCGACCGAGCAGGAATCGACGTGCTCCTGGTCGGTGACTCTCTGGGAACGGTCATCCTGGGCTACGACAGCACCGTGCCGGTGACCCTGGACGACATGCTTCACCACACGGCGGCTGTCTGCCGGGGCAGCAAGCGGGCCTTGGTGGTTGCGGACATGCCGTTTCTGTCCTACCAGGTCAGCATTCCCGAGGCCCTCAGAAATGCTAGCCGGCTGATCCAAAAGGGCTCGGCAGCGGCAGTCAAGATGGAGGGAGCCGGTCCCGTCATCCCAGTGACAAAAGCACTCTCCGAGGTAGGGATTCCTGTAATGGGGCATCTGGGATTGACGCCCCAGGCCGTCCATGCTCTTGGGGGCTACCGATCTCAGGCCCGTGATCAGGCGTCGGCCTCACAGCTCATCGAAGACGCTCACGCTCTGGAGGAAGCGGGAGCCGTCGGCCTCTTCCTGGAGGCGATCCCAGATGAGGTTGCCCGCCAGGTCACTACCCTATTGAACATTCCCACCATCGGAATTGGGGCAGGACCCTACTGCGATGGCCAGGTGCTTGTCAGCTATGACGTCTTCGGGATCTTCGACAAGTTCACCCCTTCCTTCGTCAGACATTACGCCTCCCTCGGCGATACCCTCGTATCGGCAACCAGGTCGTATATTGACGATGTCAAGAATGGACACTTCCCTGAACCTCGAGGTTCCTCCCCTGCAACTGCAACACCCAAGCGAATGGACCTTGTTGAGAAAGAGTCATAGTGGCGCTGGAGTTGCTCCACGAGGCCACAGAGGCACGGAAGAGGCTCTATACAGTCAGGCGAGAGCGCAGGACTGTCGGGCTTGTTCCCACCATGGGGGCGTTACACGCTGGCCATCGCAAGCTGATTGAGGAAGCTCGTTCGGAGTGCGATTGGGTGGTCGTCAGCATCTTCGTCAACCCTCTGCAGTTCGGACCTCAGGAAGACTTCGATCGATATCCCGGAAAACTCTCAGTCGACCTTCGTGTGTGCGAAGAACTTGGAGTCGATGCAGTCTTCGCCCCCGGAGTGGACGAAATGTACCCCTTTTCTCATCGGACCTCGGTGGAGGTCAAGGAGCTCACAGATCATCTCTGCGGTCGTTTCCGCCCTGGACACTTCAAAGGTGTGACTACGGTGGTCCTGAAACTGTTGCACATCTGGACACCCGACCGGGCCTACTTTGGGGAGAAAGATGCTCAGCAGACCGCAGTCATCAAACAGATGGTCCAGGATTTAAACCTGCCTGTCCTAATCCAGGAAGTGGCCACCGTTAGAGAGCCGGATGGACTGGCGGTCAGTTCTCGAAACGAGTTTCTAGACCCGGAACACCGAAAGGCCGCGGGCTCGCTGTTTCAGGCCCTCCAGGAGGCTGCCCGGCAGGTAAAAGAAGGGATCAGGGAAGCAGGGCTCGTGAGGCAGGCAGGGCTGGATATCCTGGAACGCGAGCCCTTGATCCAGGTTGAGTACTTCGAATTGGTAGACCCGGAGCGGATGCGTCCCGCCAACGACCTCAGGAGTGCCGTCAGGGCCTGCAGTGCCGTCCACGTGGGCAATGTTCGTCTGATCGACAACCTCTTGATCCAGCCGGCTTGATCCGCGACTTCGTAGCTCTCGATCCTACTGGAACCCCGCACATCGACCTGTTGAAAACGGAAAATTTCAACCGATACGCTTCCCCTAAAATGCTCCATTGACTTCTTTCGGGGAACTGTTATGATCACTTTTGTCTCCCCAAAGTCCGGTGGTGTTGTCTTCTGCAGGGGGCTGGTTCTTCCCAACATAGTAGATCAGGCTGATGTCCGATGAGAGGACCTATTCGACCCGAGAACTTGCCCAGATGTGGAATCTGAGCGAGTCCACAATCAAACGCTGGGCGGACGCCGGCCAACTCCATTGTCATCGAACGCCTGGCGGTCATCGCCGATTTCAGGTTCAAGACATTCGCGACTTTCAGACCAAACACAGGTTCGAGGGAACCGGACTGCTGACTTTCGCGCCCTGGGAGGATCCGGACATCGAGGTCAGCGTCAATCAGAAGAAGCTGGACAAGGTGCGGGACTCGATCCTCCACCTGGCCACTCAAAACCAGAGCGTACGAATCAAGGATCTCCTGGAGCGGCTGTACATCAGGGGAATGGCGCTGGTCGAACTCTACGACGACGTGCTCATGCCTTTGGCGGAAACTGCCCAGGAAGCGGTTCAGACGGGGAAGCTCGTGAAGGGCCAGGAAAGACTCGTTAGGAGCAACCTCGAAGAAGCCATGTACAACTTCTTCCCCAGGGTCATCCGACGCCGTCCGAACGGCAGGACAGGTCTCTGCGGATCTCCTCAGAACATGCGTGCTCAGTCCGTCAACGCCATCGCTCGAACCTTGGAGGTTGAAGGCTGGGAATGTCTCAAATTAGGTGAAAATGTGCCCCTGGATGAAATGGCCCAGATGGTGGAGCAAGAACCCGTCAACCTGGTCTGCGTTGCCTCTTCGAAACCGCAAGAAGCATCTCTCCTGAATCATTTCGACACCCTCTACGAGGCATCCCACAGCTACCGAATTCCTCTGGTTCTGGTGGGTAAGGGATTCGCCGACAGCGACTATCGAAGCCAGTTTCCACACGACGACTACCTTTCTAACCTCAGATTACTGCGCGACTTCATCCTTGGGCTGAACCGCTAGGAGCCTGCCGCGGTAGAAATGGATCTACTGCGAAAACGGTAGAATCGGCCCATATTTCCCCGCTTTCTCGCTACGATCATTTCTACCGCGCAGACTCCTAGCCTGGACTATTCTTCAGCAGGCCTATCAACTGCTTGTAGAGTGCCATGGCGTCTCGCAGCTCCTGCTTTGCCACCTTCTCCTGGGCGGTATGGGCCTCCAGAATGGAACCAGGTCCCACCAACAGCGGCTTGCCCAGAGATCTCAACGAAGGAACATCAGTGCCATATCCCACCACCTTGGTCGGGAAACCTTCGACTGATTCCATCACCTGGGGCTCCGAGGTGGCTACGACCTCCAGCACGTCCCTGTCGGGGGAAAGTCCCTGCAGGATCTCCACATACCGGGCACTCGAAGTGACCGTGCGGATCAGCACTTCCGCTTCGGCTGCATCCGGAATGACGTTGGGAGCCCTTCCTCCCCGGATCGTGCCCACGTTGACATAGGTCTCTCCCAGACGGGCATCGTGTGGGAATTCCAGTGCCCGAAGCTTCGCTAGAATGTCCAACAGCTTATCGATGGCAGACTCCCCCTGCTCAGGATAGGCGGAATGAGCCGTGATGCCAGTGGTCTGGATACGGGCGTAGATCATCCCTTTGTGACCCACCACCAGCTCATTGTCGGTGGGTTCACCGTCGATCACGAACGAGCACTCTAGATCCAGATCCCGGGCTTTCTTTGCCCCCGAGCTGTCGGTCTCCTCGCCCACTACGAAGAGCAGTCCCAGATCCGTCTTCCCCTCGGCAAGCAGCTCCTCAGCGGCACAAATCATTGTCGCAATAATGCCCTTGGCATCGCAGGCTCCGCGCCCATAGACGAACTCCTCGTCTTCCCGAAAACCAAAGAAGGGAGGGACCGTGTCCATGTGGGTAGACAAGATTATCTCAGGACTGCCACGACGAGCCACGACGTTGAAACGATCGGCGGCAACTTCCTGTCGATCGCAAACCCAACCTTGATCTTGGAGAAAGTCGAAAAGAAACTCTCCGACCGCCTTCTCGTCCCCAGTCACCGAGGGTATCTCGACAAGGGATCGGGTCAGCTCAACCACATCGATCATCGTGACAACCCGCCCTTGTCGAAGTGAGTCTTCACGACCGTCGCAATGCCTCCGCGGACGGAAAATTCGCCTATTACCTCACAGCGGACAGGTTTGCAGGCGGCGACCAGATCATCCAAGATCTTGTTGATGACATGCTCATAGAAGATCCCCTGGTCGCGAAAGGAGAAAAGGTAGAGCTTGAGCGACTTGAGCTCAAGGACCCTCTGATCGGGCACGTATCGGATCCGAATCGTGGCGAAGTCGGGCTGCCCTGTCATGGGACAAAGTGAGGTAAACTCGGGGCACGAAATATTGACTTCGTACTCGCGGCCCGCGTACTCGTTCGAAAACGTCTCTAGGGGGTTGGCCGACAAGATCTAACCGTTCGAGGACAAGCTGGGAACCTGCATCAGATGACCGGAAGCTGATTCAACTCGCCGTTCAATTCCGGCGGCAGAGCAAAGTGGACGTTTTCCTCTCTGGTGAGCAGTTCCCCTACTGTAGCACCCTGTTCCTGGAAGAAGCTGACCACTTGATCGACCAGAATCTCTGGAGCCGAAGCACCGGAGCTGAGTCCCACCGTTTCCACCTCCTCAAGCCACGCCGGATCAATGCCATTCATATCATTGATCAGATACGAAGGCGCTCCAGCCTTGAGAGCTTCCTCTACCAGTCGATTCGAATTACTGCTGTTCTCGGCTCCCACTACCAGAATGAGATCTGCAACTCTTGCCAGCTCTCGAACCGCCATCTGCCGATTCTGAGTGGCGTAACAGATGTCCTCCGACGGCGGCCCTTGAATGGCCGGGAACTTCTTTCTCAGGGCTGCAATCACCTCTCGGGTGTCTTCGAGGCTCAAGGTCGTCTGGGTCAGATACGAAATCTTGTCGGGGTTCCGGACTTCCAGGACCTCCACATCTGCCGCCGTACTTACCAGATGGATGGAGTCGGGAGCCTCTCCCATGGTGCCGATCACCTCTTCGTGACCTTTGTGCCCAATAAGAACAATGGCATAGCCATGTTGCGCGTACCGAATGGCCTCCAGGTGGACCTTCGTCACCAAAGGACAAGTCGCATCGATTACATGAAGCGATTTCTGACGCGCCTCTTCCCATACCTGCGGTGAAACCCCATGTGCGCTGAAAATAACGGTTCGTCCATGCGGGACTTCTGAGAGCCCGCTTACGAAGACGGCGCCCTTCTGGCGCAACTCCTCAACCACGTGCGGATTGTGTACGATCTCCCGGCGCACGTACACGGGCTTGGAATATACGTCCAGGGCGATGCGCACGATGTCGATCGCTCGAACAACCCCTGCACAAAACCCACGAGGGCTGGCAAGGATGACCTTTTTCACCATAGCAGAAGCCCAATCCTATCACGCCTCAAAAGACCCTGTCACGCTCTCGTGCTGCGGCCGGTGCCAGGAGGCTGCGAGGCAGAGTCCGGAGCGGAACAACAGCCGATCGGACAGAAGTCGGGTCGAGACCCTCGCGTCCCCACAAAACGGCGCTCCGAGTTCTCCTGCACCCGCTCCAGGATCAGTTCTCGAACCATACTTACGAACGCTGGGTGAACGCCGGCGCTTGAGGCTCTGACGGCATTCAAGCCAATTTTCATGCATAGCTGCATCGCCTCAACGTCCAGGTCGTACACAACCTCCATATGATCCGAGACGAAACCCACGGGAACAATCACCACGTCCTTGGCACCGGAACTCTTCAATTCCCGCAGACAGTCCCCCACATCGGGTTCCAACCAAGCCTGTTCAGGCCGCCCACTGCGACTCTGATAGGCCAGAGACCAGATGGGATGGGCGACTCGCCGCGCCACCAGAGTGCAGACCTCCTGGAGCTGTTCCACGTATCGGCAGCCGGCTGCCATCGAAGCGGGGATGCTGTGAGCTGTGAAGAGCAGCGCAACCTTCTGCCTTCTCTCTGCGGGAATTCCCGAAAGAGCCTCTTTGACCCGATCCGCATTCGCCTCCACAAACCCAGGATGGTTGTAGAAGGCTCGTAACTTATGGATTATGGGTGCCTCGGGACCGACTTCCATGCGGGCGCGATCGATGTCCTGAAGGTACTGGCGACATCCCGAGTAAGAGCTATAGGGAGAGGTAACGAAAGCCAGGGACTTCTCGATCCCGTCTAGAGACATCTGACGCACCGTGTCTGCCAGAAAGGGATGCCAATTCCGATTCCCAAAATACAAGGGCAAGGTGAGGCCCTGTGATCCCAGCTCCCGCTGCAGAGCGGAAAGCAGCTGCCGGTTCTGTTCATTGATCGGGCTCACGCCTCTGAAAATCTCGTAGTGGTGCGCAACTTCTTCGAGTCGCCCTGGTGAAACCCGCCTCCCCTTCAAGACATTCTGGAGAAAGGGTGCCACGTCGTCCATTCCCTCCGGACCACCGAAGGAAACCAGCAGCACCGCCTGGTAGGGGACGTTCATTGGCTACAGTATACCGCTGACCAGAAACTTGAACGATTCGTCGGAACGTCGGAACGTCGGAACGTCGCACGTCTCTACTCCCGGAAAAGCGCGGCGAACGGTTCCGACGGAAACTCCGAATGGCGAGGCAATCATGAAGAATCTCCAGGTGACAGAGCCGTGACCGGGAGGAAGCAGGCCCTGATCAGGGGCTGAACCTGGCAGCTCCGCTTCGGAAGTTTCCACCTGAATGATCCAGCACCGCCGGAGGTGGGGCTAAGCTGAAACTTCATTTCGTAGGAGATCATCCAAGAGTCGCCAATGACAGAGCCGTGACTGCAAAGGAGCGGTCCCGGGCATACGGATGCCGGAAACAACCGACCAAACAGACGATGGCCGATTGCATCCCCTTTTATAGCATGTCCCGATCGGTGATTGGGGCCGCTCCTTTGCAGTCACGGCTCTGTCATTGGCGGTAGCGACAATCACGACAAACGTAACCGAAGTTTCGTTCTCGAATGGGGCAGCGCAGCGGGGGCGGGACTAAGCTAAAACTTCAATTAGCTCAGGTGGGTCGACGTGGGTTCGGTCTCCAGGCCGAAGTATTCTTCTTTTAGGGGTATTCAGGTAACTCAAGTTGCGACTATATGGCGGATTTGCGGGGCCTGGGGCCCCTTACGTTTTTGACCATGTCCTTGTACGGCGTCAGCTCGTTCGGCGATTGAATCGGAACGTATATTCGTCGAGGTAGTAATCCAGGTG
>Ga0310345_10000616_pt1 | contig 48660 bp, 50 predicted proteins | sample HC15DNA20500_MG_FD_204667 | JGI IMG/M metagenome (GOLD analysis project Ga0310345, IMG submission 204667) | Marine microbial communities from station ALOHA, North Pacific Subtropical Gyre - HC15-DNA-20-500_MG | ecosystem: Environmental > Aquatic > Marine > Oceanic | place: Pacific Ocean: North...
GCGGGTCGCCCGGCGGCCACACCCCCCCCAACAAACCGCCCCCCCCCCCCCACGCTCCTACGGCAAACCGGGAGGAATCAGTCGGGCTTTTCCCTAAAATCCGCGAAGAACCAAAAAAAAGCCCCCGGAGGCCGGGGGCAGAAAATACCGTCATAGCTGTTTTGCTCACCGCGTGATGAGTTCTCCCGAGCCTGATGACGATAGGCACACAAGGTCGATTGCTATCACAATCAGAACCAGCGGCTGTCCATGTCCATGAAGGTGCTATCGGCATCAACCAGTCGTTGAGCGTCCAACTCCACACGGGGTAATTCCCACCGGAAGAAATAAGTGGCTGCCATCAGTTTTCCGTTGGCAAAGTCTTCATCTTCCGGGCGATCCAGTTTCACCGCAGCGTTGGCCTGACGTAGCCACATCCAGGCCGCGACGGTGTGTCCCACCAGCTGTAGATAGGCGTTACCGTTCGACAGGGCGACCCGCGGCCCTTTGTCGGCCATCAGTTTGCCGCTGGCTTGCGTCGCCGCCTGAATCTTCGGCAACATCGCTTGCAAGGCTGTCGCAAATGGCTTGCAGCGAGCATCTGAAGTGGCCTCGACATCGGCCATGATTTTACCTGCGAGCAGCTGCATGCCTTTGCCATTGGCCTGCCATACCTTGCGACCAAGCAAATCGAGACCATGAACGCCGGTGGTCCCTTCATGAATAGGGTTGAGACGGTTATCACGCCATACCTGTTCGACCGGATATTCGCGGGTATAACCGGCACCGCCAAACACCTGAATCGCCATATCGTTGGCTTTCAGTCCATATTCAGACGGCCAGGTTTTCAGCACGGGCGTCAGCAAATCCAGCAGCAATTCCGCATCGCGGGAGCTCTGCGCTTCGCCGCTTTCAATTTCATCCACCAGCCGATAACCGTAGAAGCTCATGGCCAGCGCCGCCTCGGCATAAGCCTTCTGCGTCAACAGCAACCGGCGCACATCGGCGTGCTCAATGATCGGCACCATGGGCTTGCTGAAATCGGCTGCATCCGGGTGCCGCCCTTGTAAGCGGTCACGGGCATAATCCAGGGCATAGCGGTAACCCCGGTAGCCCAGCAATGCGGCACCAAAACCAACGCCAACCCGCGCTTCATTCATCATCTGGAACATGTAACGCAGGCCTTGATGGGCCTCGCCTACCAGATAGCCATGACAGTCGTCGTTATCACCAAAGGTCAGTGCGGTGCTGGTGGTGCCACGGTAACCCAGTTTGTGGATCAGTCCGGCAAGAATGACATCATTGCGCGGCCCCGGGTTACCCTGCTCATCCAGCCGATACTTCGGCACCACGAACAGAGAAATACCCTTGACCCCTTCCGGGCCACCGGGAATTTTGGCCAGCACCAGGTGCACGATATTGTCTGCCAGCTCGTTTTCACCGCCGGAGATAAAAATCTTGTTGCCCTTCAAACGATAGCTGCCGTCGTCCTGCGGTACCGCGCGGGTACGAATATCGGCCAGCGACGAACCGGCGTGCGGTTCTGTCAGCGCCATGGTGCCGGTGAAACGGCCCTGCATCATGGGTTCGAGGTAGCGCGCCTTGAGGTCATCACTGGCAAAGTTACGAATCACATTGGCCGCCGCTGCGGTCAGAAACGCATAGGCCGTCGAGCTGGGGTTAACGCAGGTAAACATGCCCTTGCAGGCCGCAGCCGCAATATCAGGCAATTGCATGCCGCCTTCTTCAAAGCTGGCACGGGAAGAGAGAAAGCCCGCATCGATGTAGGCATCAAACGCCGCTTTCACTTCCGGGCGCATAACCACCTTGCCATCCACAAACTGCGGCTCTTCCTTGTCGGCAAGGCTGTTGTGATCGGCAAACTTTTCCCGCGCGAGTTTTTCGGCCGTATCCAGTGCCGCCTCGATAGTGTCACGGCTATGTTCGGCAAAACGCTCCCGTTCGAAAAGGGTGTCGGTATCCAGCACCTCGAACAACTGGAAGCGCAGATCGCGACGGTCCAGAATCACATCACTCACAACATCTCTCCCGTTTTTTCGACACAGCTTGCCATCCTGCCCTGCTCTCTGGCATTGTCGCCTATGACTAATTCATGGTGGAACACGACAGAATGTATCAAGTCGCCGTTTTGGCCTTCGATGGCGTTTTTGCCTCTGCACTCACCGGAGTGGTGGATCTCTTTACCCTTACCGGGGTGACCTGGAACCGTATCCATGGACAGCCTCTGGACCAGCAATTCCAGGTGCGAATCGTCTCCAAGGATGGTAATCCCGTGCGCTGTACGCCCTCCATCCGCATGGCCGTTGACGCCTCTATTGATCAGATCGACAAAGTGGATCTGGTGGTAATTCCAACCATTGGTGCACCGATAGAGCAAGTGCTTGAACAACAACGGGACGTATTGCCCTGGCTGCGCCGCATCCATGCCGCAGGTGCTGATCTGGCCAGCAATTGCACCGGCGCTTTTCTGCTGGCAGAAGCCGGCCTGCTGGACGACTGCACGGCCACCACCCATTGGGGGTTCAGTCAGCAATTCCGGCAACGCTATCCGCAAGTCAAACTCAATGAGCGCGAACTGATCACCCGCGAGGGCAATATTTTCTGTGCCGGTGGGGGGACAGCCTGGCGAGACCTGACCATTCTGCTGGTAGAACGCTATTGTGGGCCGGATCTGGCCAGGGAACTGTCCAGAGCATTCGTGATTGATGTGCGTAACGACCTGCAGAGTGTGTATGCCGGGCTTCCCGCTCACTCCTATCATCAGGACGAGCAAGTACAAACCGTGCAGGCCTGGATTCATGAACACTTTCGTGAATCCACGTCGCTGGCAGAGCTTGCCGAGAAAGTGCATCTCAGCCCCCGACAACTGCAGCGCCGCTTTACCAACACGCTTGGCGAGCCCCCTCTGCAATATTTGCAACGGGTACGCATTGAAGCCGCAAGAAAGATGCTGGAGCGCGGCACCAACAACCTGACCCAACTGGCAGAACAGGTGGGTTACCAGGATGTCAGCAGTTTTTCCCGCTTGTTCAAACGCCATACCGGCTTGTCGCCCAGCCACTACCGGCAACGTTTCGCACGCACGGGCAGCCTGACAGACTGAAACGCGTTCGTCAGAGACAGCTTGAGCCAGCCGCGACAGAGGCAGACACTGGATGCATGGCCTGTCGTTTCAATCATCCGCCGGCCATTATTGACGTGGCATTGACGCCCCTCACCGCACCATGAGATAAGAAAAGGAGTTGTGATGATGGAAAACTTGTCGATCCTGCTGGTGGAAGACCACCGACAACTGGCCCAAACGGTGCTGGAATTCCTTGAGCAGCAAGGCGCCAGCGTCGACTACGCGGGCGATACCCGGCTCGCCCGGGAGCTGGTTCAACAACATCATTACGATCTGATGCTGCTGGATGTCATGTTGCCGGGCGAGAGCGGGTTCCAGTTTTGTGAGGCTCTGCGCAAGGAGCTTTCACAGGACCTGCCGGTAATCTTCATGACCGCCCGGGATCAACTGGACGACAAGCTGGAAGGATTCAACAAGGGGGGGGATGACTACATCGTCAAACCCTTTGCCCTGCCTGAGCTGGCCGCCCGGGTCAGTGCGCAGATTCGCCGCCAACGGCGGGAAGTCACTGCCCATACCCTGCAGGTCGAAGATCTGGAGCTGGACCCTGGCCGGCAAGAAGCTCGTCGTGCCGGCCAGCTCCTGAAGCTCTCCCCTACCGCCTTCCGGATACTGCGTATTCTCATGCGCGAATCTCCCCGGGTGGTCAGTCGCGAGCAACTGGAGCGCGAGCTGTGGGGCGACCTGGTGCCAGACTCCGATGCCCTTCGCAGCCACCTCTACAATCTGCGCAAAGCCATGGACAAACCCTTTGCTCAGCCCCTGCTCAACACCATGCCCGGGGTCGGTTTCAGTATCCATGGAGCCAGTGGCAACCACCATTGATCCATCCTGCCCTTGCCCACCGGCTAATAGGTATCCACAATAGGGGGAAAACAATTTCCTCCTATTGCTTGTGAACGACTCAATTTCTCTGCCGAATTACAACAACATCCAGGGTCTGCTGGACGCCCACCTGGCGCAGCTACAGCAGCGCTTTGGCATGTCCATGTGGATGATCACCCGACTCCAGGGTGAAGAGCTGTTGATACTGCGTGTCCGGGACGGCACTTACGGCCTGCATCAGGGGCATCGCCTGGAGTGGCAAACCAGCTATTGCGTGCGCATGGTGGAGCTGGGCAACGCCAGAGTCGTCGCCGACACCGCGTTGAACCCGATTTACCAGGATGCTCCGATCAACGCGAACCTGTCCATCGGGGCCTACATTGGTTTGCCCCTTCTGGATGCACAACAGCAACTGTTTGGTACGCTCTGCGCGCTGGACCCTGAGCCTCAGCCGGAGGCGCTCGCAAACGCGCAGGAGGCACTTGAGCATGAGGCGGCACTGATCAGCCACTTGCTCAACAGTGCAGTACGAGATGCCCGCCAGCAACGGCTGACCACATTTATCGAGCACCCCGACCGTTGCGACCTGACAGGTTTGCCGGGCCCCAAAGGCTGGGACGATATTCTTCAGCAGGAACTGGGTAACACCCGCGATCTGGGTATGCAATCCTCCGTATTGCAGTTGCAAGGACCGGAAGAGGCAGACAGCGAGATCATCGCCGATTCCCTGGCTGCCTTGCTGCGCGAGCAGGACAGTGTGGCCCATCTGGGTGACAACCGTTTTGCGATTCTTCTGGCCGACACCGACCACCGCAATGCTCAACGTGCCGCAGACCGAATCCGGGACGCACTGAACGCCAAGCAGCTACTGGTGCGGCTCCAGCACCGGGCACTCACCGCCTGATTGACGCTAAAAAGCGACGCGTACCTGGGTACCCTTACCCGGTGCGCTCGCCACCATGACCTGCCAGCCATAGCGTTCACACAACCGATGTACGATCGCCAACCCCAATCCGTGTCCGCCTTCGTCGCTATTGCCTCTTTCGAACGGTCGCAACATGCGCTCCAGCTCCTGCTGATCCATTCCCACGCCTGAGTCAGCCACCTGTACGGCCCCCTTCAGGATGACAATATCGACCTCGCCGGAACCACTGTAGTTAATCGCATTGCGAACCAGGTTGGTCAGCACGATGCCCAACGCCGCTTCCGGGCAATCCACCGACGTTAGCGCTTTCTGCCGCACCTGCAGGCGGATCTGCTTGCGCTCCGCCAGCGGAGACAGCCGCTCCATCAGATTGACCGCCATATCATTGACGATCACAGGCTCACTCTTCTGATCTATTTGCTCTGTCCGGGCAAGCATCAGCAAGGTTTCCAGAGTGGCCTCCATATCCTCCACCGTGTCCGCCATCCGGCTGATCACCGGCCGTTCTCCGACCTGACTTTCCAGCAACTCAAGGTTCGCCCTGAAAACCGCCAACGGCGTACGCAACTCATGGCTGGCATCACGGGTAAACTGACGCTCGCGTTCGACAAACGACACCAGGCGATCGGCATAGGCTTCCAGCGCCGAGACCAACACCGCGACTTCACTGTCATTGTCCGCTTGAATATCTGCCAGCTCCGGTCGCGCCACACTGGGGGTATCCACTGGCGTTTGCCGAAGACGGTCCGCCAACAGGACCAGCGGTGACAACAGCTCACGGGATTTCTTCCAGCCAAGGAACGAAGTGATGTAGATCACCAGCAGCACCCCGGTGAGCGGCAGGATACCGAACAGGAAGGCGAGCACCGACACACGCCGCTCGTCGAACACCAGATAAAGCCGCGACGACCCTCGGCTTTCGATGTAAACAATGGGACGTTCACCGGCCAGGTCCACCCGCTGGTAACCATCCGCTAATGACGACAGGACTTCCGGCACCGAATCATTCACCGTGTCGCTGGTCAACAACCCCAACAGATGCCGGGTATTGGGGCGAGGCTGCTCAGGATTACCGTCAAGCAACGCCCAGTAATGATCGGCTTCCTTGATCAGCGCCTGTTTCACCAGCACGTGCTCGATAATGTTGGCCGTCGCCCAGACGCCCATCACCGTAGCCACACTGATCAACAACAGCTGAATCAGGTACACACGGGTAAGACGATGCTGAACACCAGAACGCTTCATGCAAAATCACTGAACGGATTGTTGTTATTGCGGCCTACAGAAACGGTAATGGGCCACAAACCACTCTTCTCCACCACGATAGTTAAACAATTCTGCACATGCCATGAAAAACATGCGCCAGCGCTGCAACCAGACTTTGCCCTGGCCGGGGCCATAGCATTCATCCAGCAGCGGGACCAACGTCTCCTGTCGCAAGTCTGCCAGTGCCAGCCAGGCTTCCAGCGTCTTGCCGTAATGCTCGCCGTTGACCGCCCAGCGCTCATCCAGACTCAGTTTCCCTGCGCATTCAGGCAACCAGTCCCAACCGGGCATCATGCCACCGGTAAAAAAATAGCGGCTCATCCAGTCTTGCTCACCCTGATCTTCAAACAGGTAGGTCAATTCGCGATGACAGAAGACATGAACAAATAACTTGCCGCCGGGGCGAAGCCATTCATGAATTCGGGATAACAGCGTGGCATGGTTGCGCATGTGCTCGAACATCTCCACGGACACCACCCGGTCAAACTGCTGTTCCGGTGCAAGGGTCGCCACATCCGCGGTAATGACGTTGAGATTGGCCAGCCCCCGCTCCTGCGCCCGCGCAAGAATAAACGCCCGCTGAGAAGCAGAGTTCGACACCGCAGTAATCTTGCTGTCCGGGTAATGCGCGGCCATCCACAGGGTCAACGAGCCCCAACCGCATCCGAGCTCAAGGATGTCCTGACCGGGTGCCAGCTGCGCACGCTCACAAGTCAACGCCAGCATCGCCGCTTCGGCTTGCGCAAGATCAGTGTCATCCGCAGGCCAATAGCCACTGGAATACTTGAGGTGAGGCCCCAGCACCTGCTGGTAAAACCGGGCATCCACCTCGTAGTGCTGCTCATTGGCGGCATCCTGATCCACCGCGACCGGTGCCGTGGTGAGCACCTCGGTATTCGTCTGTTGCTGTTGTTGCTCCTGCAGCAAACGACGCGCAAGCAAGCGCCGAATGCCAAACCGAACCAACCCATCCGGCAGCCAACCGGATTCCGCCATCTGAATCATCATGAGCCTGGTCTCCAGGGAAAAAAGGCACTGGTTGTGCGTTGATAGTCACGGTAATCCTCACCGCGGGATTTGATGGCCTGTTTTTCGGTATAGGGAATCCCGGTGACAAACCACAAGAAGCAGAACATGGCCACAGGCAGAAGCCATAGAACCCCTGCCGAATGGGCACCCATCGCCACCAGGGGATAGCCACACCAATGCAGCCATTCGAAGAAATAATTCGGGTGCCGGGAATAACGCCAGAGCCCTTCCCTGCACGTCTTTGAGTCACTGTTGGGGCGCTGCTTGAAACGCCTGAGCTGCGCATCGGCAATGGATTCACCAAGGATGGCCGTCATGCCAATCAGCAATCCGGCAACCACCATCGTCATACTCGCCATTTGCTGGTCGCCAATCACACTGAACGGCAACGAAAACAACCAGGCCAGCAGCCCCTGCCCGAGAAAAAACAGCAGCAATACCGGCTGCGCACGCGCCCCCAAGGCGGCACGCATGGCCGCATAGCGCCCATCTTCCGCCGGTTCGGCACGAACCCGACTAAAAATGTGCCCTCCAAGCCGTAATGACCAGGTCAGCAGCATGACCCCGGCCACGACCCTGGGAAGCAGCGCCCCTGACCCTGTTACCAGGTACAGAAGCCCGCAGAGTCCTGTCGCCCAGGCCCAGAACACATCTACCCAGCCGGCATTACCGCTCTTGTACTGCTGTAGCCACAACAATGCGGCGACAGACAGCAACACCAGCAGGGTTACTGCTTCAAACTCCACGTACCGTCTCCCTGGTTTCCCATTGCCCGCCGTAGGGGGAAGGGGTTTCTAAATCATCACGTCTGTTCAAGATCGAGAGTGCCCAGATGGCCGTCAATGTGTTGTGAACCCGTCTTCACGATGCTCTCACTGCAGCACAGGGATGCTGATCGCCATGAAACGATTCGTACCACTCATTCTTGTGTCAGTCACCGCTCTTGGGGCTTGCCAGACAACCCCGAAGGGGCCCTACGGGTATACTGACAATTACCTCGCGGCTGAGGCATCGATCACCGGCAGTCCCGGCTGCCATCGCGAGGCCGTGGATCGCTTCATTTCCCTTTACAACCCGCTGAACGAAGAAACGATCAAGCAGCAGGTCGACTCCGTCTACGCCGAGTCCCTGTATTTCAATGACACCCTGGTAACGCTGACAGATCGCACCACCCTCCGTCAGCACCTGATCGGTACCGCCAGCCGCCTGGACCACATGTCGCTGGAAGTGCGTCAGGTACTGTGCAGCGACACCAATACAGATGTGTTTGTGCTATGGCAGATGGAGGCCATCTTTTCTGTGCTTGGCCGAAGTCGGCTGTCACGCACCATTGGCATCAGCCAGTTGCGCTTTAACCGCGATGGTCTGATTCACTTTCACCAGGATTTCTGGGACAGCAGTCAGGGGCTGGACCAGCATCTGCCGGTATTGGGGCCCCCAACACGATGGCTACGCGACCACTGACCCGAATCGTGATGCTTGCCCTGATACTGGGCAGCCACACCACTGCTCAAGCTGATGACACCTGGCAGGCGTGCCACCAGGCAGACGTTAAGGCCTTACGCGTGTTCACCGTGGGCGAAGCCATTCTGTTGCGCAAGAACTGCCAGGCCAGCGACCTGCTGACCCCCCCAGTAAAGCTGGAATTTGCCTATTTCAGGGAGGTACCGGGTGATGCCTTTGCCAAGGCGGCCATGCACTACCTGGAAAAGAACCTGACGAAGGACACCTTTACTGCCCTCTCCCCTCGTCTGGAAGCCTTCAACCAACATTATCGGGACGTCAGCGATGGCGACCGCTACGCCCTGATCTGGCAACAGCAACAGCTTGAGCTCTATCTTAATGACACCCTGCTGACTCACGAAACGGGCGACACCTTTGCCCGTCATTACCTGCAGATCTGGTTTGGCAACACCCCTTATTCCCGCTCACTCAAACAGGACCTGCTGGGAGCACGCTGAACCGGTTGCGCGCTTCGCTGGCAACCCGGATACTGGCCAAAAAAAGCATCATCTGTTTCGGGGATTCTGCACTCATGGCCAAGCTGTTTCAGGTCGTCGCCGCCTCATCGCGGCAGACCAACCGTAATGACCGCCTTGCTGCTTTCAAGGGCACCGCCGCCATGACCGCTATTTCCGTACTGGTTTCTCTGGTACTGACCAGCATCGCCATCATGCTGGTGGGTGAGCGGGACTGGCTATCCGGCCTGGTTCTGGCCACCGCCCTGCCCATACTGCTACTCACGCCTCCGCTTTACCTTTTCAGTACCCGGCTGATAGCCCTGGATCGGCAAAACCGTCAACTTCAGCAACTGGCTCGGGAAGATCACCTGACCGGCCTGTTCAATCGGCCTCATCTGCTGGGCATGCTGGAGAGGGAGTTGGCTCTCAGCCATCGCCATGACTACACCGTCTCCGTGCTGTTGATTGAAATCAGCGATTTCTCCAACCTGCTGGATGAACACGGCCGCCGGACTGGCGAACAGGCGTTGCAACGCTTTGCCGATGCCATTCGAGAAAAGATCAGGGAAAGCGACTTGTTTGGGCGTTTTGATGGCGCGCAATTTCTTCTGGTGCTGCCCCATACCAGCTTTGATGACGCAGCCCGTATGGGCGAAGGGCTTCGCGCCCTGACCGCCAACCTGCAAATTCCCTCTACAGCCGGTAACGCTACTGCCCTGCCGGTCAAAATCAGTGCCAAAATCGGCGCTGCAAGCACTGAAAACAGTGGCCGCAATCTCAACACCCTGCTTAACGAAGCGGATTATGCGCTCTATCAAAACCGCAACGAGGGTCGTGACAAGGCCCCTTCACACTCAGCCCCTGCCTGAGAGTTTTCTTTTTTTGGCCAATACTATTTCATTACTCATTGCTCGCACTTTCTAACTAAAATCACCATTAACTGCGCGTAACCGGTTACTTTATTACCATCTTTGTAAATTTTTTTATTAATCTTTCCTTGCAGGATTTACTTAAGCGTTTGACTGGCAAAGACTTATCACGTGTTTGCACTGCCAATTGCATAATCAAGGAAGGAGCTTATGAGCGCTAAACGTTTTCTGGCAGCCAGTATTGCTTGCGCATCTGTTGCCGCCGCCCCCGTGGTAATGGCTGAGGACATGCCTGAGCGTTACTTTTACTTCGGTGGCCACATCAGTGAAAACTGGGTGGACATCGGTGACCACTACGACTCCAACACCTCCGATAACGAAACCACGCTTCCCGGTGCCCAGTTGGGTTATCGCTTCAACCGTGACTGGTCTTTCCAGGGCTGGTGGGAACGTAACAATTCCAATACCGTCTACGCTGGCGATTCCGACATGAGCATTGCCCAGGGTGCGCTTCGCAAGCACTTCTATGGCAGCTCCGCCTTCGAACCCTACGTGGGTCTGGGTGCCGGTGAAGTCAAGTTTGAGCAAAATGGCGGTCCTGAAGTTGCGGTTGAAACCATCGGTACCATCGAAGGCGGTTTCCAAACCCTGCTGCACCCGCATTTCATCCTGGATGTGGGCGCACGTCCCTACTACAGCTTTGATAACGAGCGCTGGGATGCCGAAATCTATGCCGGTCTGAACTTCCTCATCGGCGCCAGCCGTACGGAGAAAGAAGAGCCCGCGCCCGTCGAAGATGTTGTCACCGACAGCGATGGAGACGGTGTACCGGATGATCGTGATCAGTGCGCCAGCACTCCAGCAGGTGCTCAGGTCGACGCAACCGGTTGCGAGCTGGACGATGACGGCGACGGCGTTGTAAACAGCATGGATCAGTGCCCGGACACCCCAGCTGGCGCCCTGATTGATGAGAAGGGCTGTCAGCAGTATCTGGACAAAGACGTCAAGAAAACGCTGTATGTTGAGTTCGGCTTGGATAAGGCTGAGGTTCGTCAGACCTCCTACTCCGATCTGGAGCTGCTGGCTGATGAAATGACTCAATATCCTTCTGCCCAGCTGGTGCTGGAAGGCCATACGGATAGCACAGGTGCGGCGAGCTACAACAAGAAGCTCTCCAAGCAGCGTGCGGATGCGGTGAAAAAAGTGCTTGTAGAAAACTACAACATTGATGAAACCCGCATTTCCACCGTTGGCTACGGCGAAGAGAAGCCCATCGCCGATAACAACACCAGCGAAGGTCGTGCCCAGAACCGTCGGGTTGAGACCATCCTGAAGGCCACTACCCAGGAAGCCCAGTTCCAGTAAGGCATCCTTCGGGTACTAAAAAGGGTCGGCTATGCCGACCCTTTTTTATTGGACCCGTCCGGAATAACGTTGACGCATTCCCGTCCTGACTTGGCAAACCTTTATCAGGAAGCAACCGCTCCTGCAGGGCTGACGTTGCAATTGAGCACGCTAGCCTGCGTTTTTCTTTCCTCGCCGCTGGGCAAAAAACTGCTTCAACATAACCGCGCTTTCTTCCTTCAACAGCCCTCCCTCCACAACCATCCTGTGGTTATAGAATTCCACTGTTGGCAAATGCAGCTGGCTTTCACAAACGCCTGCACGTGGTTCACTGGCCGCGTAGACAAGCCGTGCGACACGGGCGTGGACCATGGCACCGAAGCACATGGTGCAGGGCTCCAGCGTGACATAAAGGGTGCTTCCCGGCAGGCGGTAGTTTTGTTCAGCGGTCGCTGCCGCCCGCAGGGCCATGATTTCTGCATGCGCGGTCGGGTCATGGCCTGCGATAGGTTGATTGTACCCTTCACCCAACACGATCCCTTCACGCACCAACACCGCCCCGACCGGCACTTCCCCCGCCGCGGCAGCCTGCCCTGCCAGCACCAACGCCCTTTCCATCCAGCGGTTATCGTCCACCTGACTCTCTCCTGCCTACGCTCATGAGTAGCACCTGCGGTTCAATTCGTTACAATCAGCCCAACACTGTATGCCCTGACAAGAGAATCCTATGACCACCATCGGCACGCCTAACACCGACACTGCCACCCGCATCATGCTGCTGGGCTCCGGCGAACTGGGTCGCGAAGTGGCCATTGAGCTGATCCGCTATGGCTGTGAAGTTATCGCCGTGGATCGCTACGCCAATGCCCCTGCCATGCAGGTAGCTCACCGCAGCCATGTTATCAATATGCTTGATGGCCAAGCCCTGCGCCAACTGGTTGAGCAGGAAAAGCCGGCCCTGATCGTACCTGAGATCGAAGCCATTGCCACCGATGAACTGGTCAAGCTGGAGCAGGAAGGCGTCACTGTTGTGCCCACTGCCCGGGCAGCGCAACTGACCATGAACCGTGAGGGCATCCGCCGTCTGGCAGCAGAGGAACTGGGGCTGCCCACCTCCCCCTATCATTTTGCCGACACCCTGGAAGACTACCGCAAGGCGGTTGAGGATATCGGGCTTCCTTGTGTGGTCAAGCCAGTGATGAGCTCCTCTGGCAAAGGCCAGAGCACTGTGAAAAGCGAGTCCGATATTCAGGTCGCATGGGACTATGCCCAGTCGGGAGGCCGCGCAGGCGAAGGTCGGGTGATTGTTGAAGGCTTTGTGGACTTCGATTACGAAATCACGCTACTGACGGTTCGCCATCGTGATGGCACCACCTACTGCGCCCCCATTGGGCACCGTCAGGAAAATGGCGATTACCAGGAATCCTGGCAACCGCAGCCCATGAGTGATGCGGCCTTGTCCGCCTCCCAGCAAGTGGCCGGCGCGATTACCGAAGCCCTGGGCGGCATGGGCATCTTCGGCGTGGAGCTGTTTATCAAGGGTGACCAGGTCTACTTCAGCGAAGTGTCGCCCCGCCCCCATGACACCGGCCTGGTCACCCTGCTGTCCCAGAATCTGTCGGAGTTTGCCCTGCACGCCCGCGCCATTCTTGGCTTGCCCGTCGCCAATATCGACCAACGCGGCCCTGCTGCCTCCTCCGTGTTGCTGGTACGTGGGGATTCTGAACAGATGCGTTACAGCGGACTTGAAAAAGCCCTGGCGCAACCCGACACAGAAGTGCGACTGTTCAGCAAACCCGAGGTCCATGGCAGTCGCCGTTTAGGGGTGGCCGTGGCACTCGGCGACGATATCGAACAGGCCCGTGACAAGGCCAACGCGGCCATCGCCGCCCTGAATGTGGAATTGTGAACCGAGGATCAGCGCATGCAAAACACGCTTAATACAGACACCCACAGCAAGGTCATCGGCTACCTGTTGTGGATCTTTGGTTTTATGGGTGCCCACCGTTTCTACTACGGTCGGCAGATCACTGGCACCATCTGGTTCTTCACGCTCGGGTTGTTCTTTATCGGCTGGATCATCGACCTGTTTCTGATTCCTGGCATGGATGAAGCTGCAGACACACGCTATGAAGCGGGCAGCATCGATTACAACATTGCCTGGATCCTGCTCACCTTTCTGGGCGTCTTCGGGATCCACCGCTTCTATATGGGGAAGGTGATTACCGGTATCATCTACCTGCTGACCGTGGGTTTGTTCGGGCTCGGGATTCTCTACGATTTTCTCACCCTCAACGGCCAGATCACGGAGAAAAATCGCCTGCGGGGCTAAAGGCGATTCCCCACAGGGAGTGGGAGGTTGCTTGCAAACGAAGTTTTGCTCCCCAAACCATTACGTTACGCTCCCACAGGAAAGATGAAACCCGAACTGTGGGGGCGGTGGTTCCACCGCGTCTATAAGGGCGGAGCAACAACCATCGCGGTCAGACGACCACTCCCTCAGTGAGCCACCCCGGCTTTTCCTGCATGTTGCACCGGCATGAAAAAGGCCGCGCTCTGCCAGAGCACGGCCTTCTGGTTTTTCATAAGCCGAAGTATCAATTCTTCACCGCATATTTCCCTGCTCCCAGGAAGAAAATCGCAACCGCGGTAAACAGGAAGAATCCTTGCAGCTCCAGTGCCCAGCCGCCGGTCTGGGTAAGCGAAAACAACTCCCCCATGTGTACCAGCACAATGGCCACCAGCATATTGCCGGCAATCAGCACAGCGCCGACACGGGTATGAAACCCGAGCAGTACCATCAACGGAGCAATCAACTCGCCCACGAAAACACCATAAGCGAGAAAGCCAGGCAGGTTATGGGAGGCCAGTTCCCCGGCAATCCATCCCACCCCGGAGTGCAGTTTGTTAATGCCATGCAGGAGCATCAGCAGCCCCAACGTGAGGCGCAGCACCAGCTTGCCGATATCCGGATTATTCATGTTTTTTCCTTCATTGAATGCCTGTACCCCAACGTTAGCAGTACGATGTGCAATTCACCATTTCCAATCATGCAAGAGGCTGCATCATGCCATCGGTCCAACACTGGAAAACCCCAAAGGCGGGCAACCTGGCCACACTGGCCCTGCAGGAGGGCACCCTCCCGCCACAGCCCAAAGGGAAAGTCCGGGTAACGGTTAAAGCCGTGGGCCTGAATTTCGCTGATATTTTCGCGCTCACCGGGCTCTATTCCGCCACCCCGGAAGGTAGCTTTGTTCCGGGCCTGGAATTTTCCGGGGTTGTAGAGAGCGTGGAGGACTCTGGCGCTTTCCAGCCCGGAGACCGGGTGATGGGCGTCACCCGCTTCGGAGGCTACAGCAGTGTAATCGACAGCGAGCCAGAGTATCTGATGCCGCTGCCCGCAGACTGGAACTTTTCCCAAGGCGCAGCCTGGCCGGTACAGACACTCACGGCCTGGTACGCCCTCACGCATCTGGGCGCCGTCGACAAAGGCCACAGAGTGCTGGTTCACAGCGCCGCAGGGGGCGTTGGTTTGCAGGCCATGAAATTGTGCAAGGCGCTGGGAGCAGACCCCATCGGCACCGTGGGAAACGCAGAAAAAGCCCGCTGGTTAGTTTCACAGGGCTTCGAGCAAGTACTGGTTCGCGATGCGGATTTTATGAAACAGCTTTCCGGTCTGTCTGAGCCCCTGGATCTGGTGCTGGATGCCATTGGCGGAAAGGTACAACAAGCCAGCTTTGCCGCATTGGCGCCCATGGGCAGACTGGTCGTGTTTGGTGCCGCAGAATTCACCCCCACCGGCCATCGTCCCAACTATCTCAAGGCGGCCTGGCGTTATCTACGCCGCCCCCGCTATGACGTGATGGACATGATCAGCAGTAACCGGTCAGTGCTGGCCTTCAACCTCATCTGGCTATGGGAACAAAAAACGCGAATGCAGGGATTACTGCAAGAACTGACAGCGGTGGAGATTGCCCCTCCCCATGTCGGTCACGCACTGCCCTTTGAAGAGGCACATCAAGCCCTCGCCCTGCTGCAATCTGGCAAGACCTGCGGCAAAGTCGTACTGACACTGCCGTAACGCTGTGTTGTGCGGGCCCCTTATTGCCGACCCGCGGCCAGCGGAGCCAGCAACGCCTGCAGCGCAGCTCGGTCAGGGCGGACAACACGGCCGATTTCTTCACCATTCTCCAGCAGAATCAGCGTCGGCCATAACCGGACCCGAAAACTTCGCCCCAACGGCCTGCCAGGACCGTCTTCCACCTTGAGGTGTTCACCTTCCTCAATCCGCTCCACACAGGCCTCGATATCCGGCTGGGCAGCAATACAGTAACCGCACCAATTGGTCCCGAATTCCAGTAAGCGTATTCCCTCGTGGGTGTCTACCTGTGCCCGCTCAAGGGTTTCCGGCGCGTAGGTCGATTGATAGTGCATGCAGGCTCCACTAACGTGAACATTCATCTTCCGCACAGGATAACAATATGTCCGGGCCTCCCGTACTGATTGAACACATCGACAACGTCTGTGTGATTACCCTTAACCGCCCCGCCCAGCGTAACGCTGTCGACCGCCCTGCCGCAGACGCCTTGCGAAAAGCGTTTGAAGACTTCGACAACAACCCGGCACTGCACGTGGCGATCCTGACCGGCGCTGGGGGGAATTTTTGTGCAGGCGCAGATCTGTCGGCACTGGGCGACCCGCAACGCCGCAATGAAATCGATGCGCAGGGTAGCGGCCCAGGCCCCATGGGCCCTACCCGGCTGGCCATGAGCAAACCGGTTGTCGCCGCGGTTAGCGGTTATGCCGTTGCCGGGGGGCTGGAACTGGCGGTGTGGTGCGACATGCGGGTCATGGAAAGGAGTGCGATCTTCGGGGTGTTCTGTCGCCGTTGGGGGGTGCCCCTGATCGACGGCGGCACAGTGCGACTTCCCCGTCTGATCGGACAAAGCCATGCCATGGACATGATCCTGACGGGACGGCCGGTCGGGGCCGAAGAGGCTCTGGCCATGGGCCTGGCCAACCGCGTCGTCGACGACGGTCAGGCCCTCACTGCCGCCATGACACTGGCGAAACAGATCGCGACCTTTCCCCAGGCCTGCCTGCGTGCAGACAGGCTTTCGGCCCTGCAACAATGGGAGCACCCCATGGCCGATGCCTTGCGTCAGGAAGGTGCCGGGGGATATCCAGTGGTGTTCGAGGAAGCCCTGCAAGGTGCTGAGCGTTTTCGCGAGGGCGCAGGACGGCATGGCCACTTTGAGAGTGAGTAATCCGGGGCGTCGCTAGCGATGCTGCCTTTCCGCCATGCCCCGTCTGACCACAAAAAAACGCCCCGATTCCGCTGAACCGGGGCGCTTCTTCAACGAGCCGATCACACCGAATCAGTCTCTGCGATCCAACTCCACTTCGGTGGCGTAATGCTTGCCATCACGGTATTTGAAATCCACCTCAACCCGCTGGCCGACTTGCAGATCACCGAACTGGCGCAGGCCATCGTCATAATCCGTTTTCTTGGTGACGTGAAAGGTAATGCCCTGGACCACAAAGGTCTGGTTGCCCGCATCCACGGCTTCCACCTTGCCTTCCAGATCATCGGCCATGGCCGCATTGCTGGCCATCATGGTGACGGCAGCGATACCACTCAATAGTCCTTTTTTCATCGTTACTCTCCTTGGCATGGCGCGTTGTGTGCGGCGTCTCATATCGAGAACCTGACGGGGCCTGCTGCCCCTCCACTACGCGTCTCAAAAGATAGAACCCGAACCTTGTTCATTAACGTACCACCACAAAGAAGATCCCGCCATTACGATTGACTCGCAGTAACAGGGTTGCATCCTTGTCTTCCACTGCCGAACGCAGCTCTTTCATATCGACCACGTCCTTGCGGTTGGCGTTGATGATCACATCGCCCTGACGCAAACCGGCACGCCAAGCGGGAGAAGCACGCTCCACAGCATCTACCAGCACACCGCTTTCAGCATGCTGAAGCTCACCCTTGCGCAGATCACGCAGGCTGGCGCCTTCCAGGAAACGGGAAACCGCCTCACCACCGGCGGTTTCACGATTGGATTCACTGATGGTGGCAGTGACATCCTTCTTCTTTCCGTCGCGCAGAATGCTCAGGGTCACCTTCTCGCCAACTGGCGCCATCCCGACCTTGTTACGCAGATCAGCAGCCCGATTCACTGGACGGCCATCCACAGCGGTTACCACGTCGCCGCTCTTCAAGCCGGCTTTCTCCGCAGCACTGTCTTCCACTACCTGGGTAATCACCACACCACGCTGGCGCTCTACACCAAAAGCGTCTGCCAGTTCCGGGGTAAGATCCTGGATCGTGACACCCAGCATGCCGCGACGCACTTCGCCGTGCTCAATCAGCTGGTGCATGACGTTCTCGGCCATTTCAGTGGGAATGGCAAAACCAATACCCACGTTACCGCCCGCCGGTGCCAGGATAGCCGTATTGATGCCGACCAGTTCACCACGCAGATTCACCAGAGCGCCGCCGGAGTTCCCTGGATTAATCGAGGCGTCGGTCTGGATAAAGCTCTCATACCCTTCGATACCCAACCCGGTACGCCCCAGTGCTGAGACGATGCCGCTGGTCACGGTCTGGCCAAGCCCGAACGGGTTGCCGATAGCGACCACAAAATCCCCCACCCGCAGGCCGGTAGAATCGGCGATGGCGATCTGGGTCAGCCCATCCGCCTCTTCCAGTTTCAGGACCGCCAGATCCACTTCTTCATCCGTGCCCACCAGCTCGGCAGACAACTCACGGCCATCGGTGAGGGTCACTTCAATGCTGTCCGCATTCTTGACCACGTGAGCATTGGTCAGAATGTAGCCATTATCCGCATCGACAATCACACCGGAGCCGGCACTGGCCGCCCGGCGTTCACGCTGCTGCTCGGGCATGTTGAAGAAGCGGCGAAAGAAAGGATCATCCATCAACGGGTTCCGGGCGGCACGCACCCGGGTTTCGATGGCAATGTTGACGACCGCTGGCGACGTCTTTTCCAGCATGGGCGCCAGTGACGGCAAGGCATCGCCTTCCCCAGTTACCGACGGCAGCGCCGCCTGAACGGGTGAAAAAGCCACACACAGCGCCAGCATCAGCCAGACCAGTGGCTGGACGGTTTGCATTTTCTTGGACAATGTCTGTTCCTCCTGATGATTCAAGGAAAACCGGAATTCGGGATGAGTTCCCTGTTACCCCCTACAGCGGACGTAGTGGCAGCCCGAAGCTGATAGCGCCCGCCAAACTGTGTGACCAGAATTTCTTATTCCGGTTCCGAAGCGAACAACCTTACCCCGTTGTACTCACTGGACTCCCCCAGATCCGGCCAGGTACAGGACTGCCACTGTCCCAATAGCCGGTACCCCTGCGGATTCAAATCCGGCACACGGGAGTCCGCCAGCAACACCCTGCCCGCGGCCTGAAAACGCGCCAGTAACGGCAGGTTTTCCCGGTCATAGAGAATATCGGCTGCCGTCACCAGGTCCGCCTCGGCCAAAGCACTGTCCAGATCCTGGCTGAGCGTCACCTCCACGTCATTTTCCAGCGCATTGACCCGGGTGGCAGTGAGGGCATCCGCATCCAGATCACAGGCAATGACCTTGCGAGCCCCCGCCATGGCCGCGGCAATAGCCACCACCCCGGATCCCGGGCCCACATCGACGACACAATGGCCCTTGACCCATTGCGGATGCGCAATCAGGTACTCTGCCAATACCTGCCCTGACGCCCAGCAAAACGACCAGTACGGAGGCTCTTCCATGATCCGGTTAACGACCTCCGGCTCCAGGGCCTGTTCAGGAAACAGCTCATCCAGCAGCCAGAGACGCAACTGGGGCGTATTAGGCAACGATTGGCTGCGCAGGCTTACCGCAGGCAATACGCGGTGGAGACACTGGTGCAGGGCGTCGAGGCCTACTCTTTTTTCATTCTCTGTCATACCCTAGGCCCTAATTCACTTATGCCCATCCAAAACGTCGAAGAGAATAACAAAATGATCGGCAGACAGGCATGGATTGGACTCATTGCCCTGTTCTTTACTCTCCCCACCCCTTCACAGGCCAGGGAGATCTGGACAGACGGTGTGCCCGACGCCTATTTCCAGCACTTCCTTGATTTCTACAAGGCTGATCCCAGCGCACTCGGGCGCTGGGTCAACAGTATGTCCAAAATCTCTACTGCCCAGCTGGACGCCACGCTGGAGGCACTGGATACCACGCAATTCACCTATCTTTACCCAATGGAAATCAAGGGGTTTGAGCTCTCCGCCCATAACGGTATCGCCGTTGATGAACTGTCCCTGATGGCTGTTCGCGAAGGCAAACTGATCCCGATCCCCTTCCAGATCGACGAATATGACAAAACCGGCCTGATCTGGATTGAGGGCGAGAACGACAACCCGCCAGAGGGCAAACCCGGCATCTTTGATGATTTCGACGAGCTCGCCTTCATGTTCCGCGACGGCGGCTGGGAACGCTATAACGCGGAACAACATCCGCTTGAGCAAGGCACCCTGCTCGAGGAAATCCGCCTGGACTCACCACGCAACCAGCCCCGCTATATTTATCTGGTGCGCAACAATCCTGAGCGTTCCAGGGCGGACTATGTCCAGGTGGACCTCGAACAAGGCGAGATCAGCAGCACCCTGATGAAACTGAACTACGACCCCGAGGATTTCACCCAGATTGAGTCCATGGCACCCAGGCTTGGTCCCCATGCCAACAAGAATGTTTTCGACAATATCTACGTCAACATCAGCACAGGCATTCTTAACCAGAAACTACGCGTGGACCTGGATACCCGCAAGAACATCAAAGCCACCCCCATTGCGGTGAAGGACGGCGCGGTGCGCGCCTCACTGCTGGTCAAAGCCCGCATCTGGTATGCCTATCTGCCGACCTTTTTCAGCCAGAAATTCCAGATCGATTTTTACGAGCAATCGGTGACCATTCCTTCCCGCTTCGCCATCGGGAGCGTGAAAGTCCTCAAATTTTTCCTGCTCTTTCTGCGCGAACCGCGGATCCATTTTGCCATCGATTTCCACAATCTGGATGGTGCCCGGCTGAGTTTCGACCAGGTCTATGGCGACGGCCAATACGGGCTTGTGGATGGCAAGATGAGTGCCTTTGAGACCACCATGAACGCCACCCGGCTCCCTGGCGACTGGCTGCATATGGACTCGAATCAGGGCTGGGAAATGTTCTTCAGCAACCATATGCCAGTGGTCCCCAACGGGCTGTTCGATGCCTTCCTCAACGGCGTCACGATGAACATGTTTTATGAGGACGATACCGAAAGCACGACCGACTACGAACGCTATCCCGGTGCAACGCCGCGACTGGGATTCCAGAGTGAAGGGCTGCCACGCACCGTCATTGATCTGCTTGGCGCAATCCCCAAGCTGGATTACATGAACATGGATAGCCTGGGAGAAGCCATACAGGCACTGGCAGAGGCAGAAGAAAAGGGCGCGTTTGAGAAATACGATAAAATCGTCAATGCGCGCATCCGTGAGCTTAACGAAGAAGGCCGCTTCACCACGGTGACTGCCGTTGCCGATGGCTTCGTGGCCGACCTGGACCGAATGAACTTCTCTGGCATTCCCAGAGACACCTTCAACGGCCTGGTGCGTCAATCCATTCTGGATAGCACCACCGCTCCCGACCAGATCCACCACGGCAAGGTCCTGCAGCGCATGGTGGCACTGGCCAACCAGCAGGGCATCGACATCACCCGCCTACGCTACGCCACCATGGACAACACGTTGTGGTTCCCGGCCTGGGTCGGGGAAGGTGGCGCCAGCGATTTTCACTGGCAAGTCAGCCATGCTCCCAGTGCTAAACCATTGGGCGCCGTCAGGGCTCCTTCCGCAACAGCGCCGTAAGCGCGGCGCTGTCCTTCACCTGCCCGTCTTCATCCAGTTCCGGGTAAGGCACCCCTTCTGCATCGCACAGCCGGGCGATCTTCGGGTGCCCCCAGCGAAACAGCAACGCGTTGTAGCGCGCCTCATCTACCCTGGGGCTGTCATAAAACCCCTTGGCTCGGCGCTGTTCGCAGGCTTCGGACAGGATAATCGCCGCCGCCACACTCACATTGAACGATTCCACCATCCCCATCATCGGGATGATGACATGCTGATCCACGGCCGCGGCCGCTTCATCGCTGACGCCAAACTTCTCGGTGCCCAGTAACAGGGCCGTGGGGCGAGTGAAATCTACCTGGCGGTAGGGAATGGCGGTGTCGGAAAGGTGCGCGGCCAGCACCTGAACCCCCTCACCCTGCAGCTCACGAATGACGCTGGTGCTTTCGTCCCGCTTGTGAACCTTCACCCAGCGCTGGGAGCCCATGGCCGTTCCCGCCGCCATGCGCGCCCGGTTGTTGGGCAAAATCGCGTGGACATCCATGATTCCTACCGCATCACAGGTACGCACAATGGCGGCAATATTATGGGGTTTGTGCACCCCATCCATGATCACGGTCAGGTCAGGCTGACGGCGATCCAGGGTGTCACAGATGCGGCGATAACGTTCCGGAGTCATGGTTTTTCCTCGTAGCAGGCCGCGGATTGTATAGGCCCGGGCCCGGATGGCAAAACTTACGCCCTCCTCCCGCCCCCAACCTGACGACAAACACCCGGCGCCGGGCATTTTCGCCACTGCCACTGCACGTCCCAATCCGCTAGGCTTGAGAGCCTTTTAACAGCCTGTTAACCACACCCTGGCCCCACGGAGAGACCATGTCCCACACCGCACCCCGCCGCCTGCCCCTGGAAGGAGTCCGTGTTGTTGAGCTGGGCCAACTGCTGGCTGGCCCTTTCACTGGCACCTTACTGGCCTACTTCGGTGCCGATGTGGTCAAGGTCGAACCGCCTGGGGGCGATCCCATTCGTGGCTGGCGCAAACTCGATGACGATGGCACCTCCTTCTGGTGGCGAAGCCTGGGCCGCAACAAGAAATCCGTGACCCTGGATCTCAAGACCGACCAAGGCAAGGCGCTGGTGCGCAAGATGATGACCAAGGCGGATGTGGTGATCGAGAACTTCCGCCCGGGGACCATGGAAAACTGGGGGCTGGGCCCGGACAGCTTCAGTGAAGACAACCCCGGCCTGGTCTACACCCGCATCTCTGGCTATGGCCAGACCGGGCCCTACGCCAGCAAACCTGGCTATGCGTCAGTCTGTGAAGGCATTGGTGGCATGCGCTATGTGAACGGCTTCCCCGGAGAGCGCCCGGTACGCCCCAATCTGTCGCTGGGCGATACCATTGCCGCCTTGCATGCCGCACTTGGCATCCTGCTGGCCCTGTTCGAACGTCAGGCCAGCGACAAGGGCCAGGTCGTGGATGTGGCCCTGTACGAATCAGTGTTCAACCTGCTGGAAGGGGTGATCCCGGAATTCGACGGCGCCGGCGTGATTCGTGAGCCCTCCGGCTCCACCGTGACCGGCATTGTCCCCACCAATACCTACCGCTGTGCAGACCGCAAATTTGTGGTCATCGGCGGCAATGGCGACTCCATTTTCAAACGACTGATGGTCGCCGCCGGACGCCCCGACATGGCAGAAAACCCGGACATGGCCACCAATGCAGGCCGGGTCGAGAACGAGGCCGCCATTGATGACGCCCTGGACAGCTGGTGCCGTAGCCTGCCCAGCGATGACATCCTCTCGATTCTGGAAGACGCCCGTGTCCCCTCAGGCCCAATTTATTCGGTTGCCGACATGATGCAGGACCCGCACTTCCAGGCCCGAGGCCTGTTCCAGCAGGTCGAAATCAACGGCAAGCCCCTCAAGATTCCTGCGATCACGCCGCGACTCGTCGAGACCCCCGGGGAAACCCGCTGGCCTGGCGGTGACGTGGGCAGCCATAACCAGCAGATCCTGCAGGAGGAGCTGGGGCTGAGCGCCGAGGAATTCGCCCAGCTTCGACAGGACGGCATTATTGGCTGACCCGAGACCTGTTCCCCTCGCCGGCCAGCGTCCGCTTGTCTGGTCAGCAAGTCAGAACATTGACCGTCAAGTTCGGCAGGCGTTACAACAAGGTATCGCCACGATGACGAGGCACTGACATGCACACAATAATGGGGATAACGGTGGGGCTGGTCGCACTGTGCCTGCTGGCTGCCGGGCTCTACTACCACGCCAGGCGGAACGCATTGCAGTCCGACCCGATTCTCATCGGCAGTTGTTACCTTAGCGGCGCCGGGCTGCTGCTCGGCAACTGGCTGGTACCCATGCTGTAAAGCCTGTCATGCGGCTCAGGCTTTCTCTTGCAGAAAGCCTCGCACGGCCTCTACGACCAACGAGCCATTTTCACGGTGCGGGAAATGCCCTCCGCCTGGCAAAATCCTCAGCTCCCCCTTAACCGCCGCCTGATCATTCAACCGCAGGGGGTGCGCCACCGATCCATATTCATCGGCATCGCCATGAAGACACAGCCAGGGTCGCCGCATGGAGGACAATAGCTGATCCAGATTCCAGTCACTGAACGACTCACCCAGCCAGGTATCAATCCAGGCAGCCAACACCCAATCCGTTTTGTCACCATGATACCGTGATAACTTCTCCCTCTGTGCGGGGTCAGAAAAAGCGACCTTCGCCGCCTCGATGCCGCACCGGGTCCGCTCTTCCACAAAGGCCTGGGCTGCCAGGGTAATCACGGCAACACAACGCACCCCAAGAGCCACGGCACTCGCCAGCGCCATTCCGCCCCCCACACTGTGCCCCAGTAAAGCGACCCGATTCAGATCAAGCGCATCACACAGCGCCACCACCTCAGTAGCTTCGTCTTCCACGAACGACACCGGGAGTGGGTCCGCCCGGTTGGGAGAGCGGCCAAAACCCGGGCGATCATAGGCAATGACCGTGCGCCCGGTGGCGACATTGAGCTGCTCGGGGAAATCCCGCCACAACGCCACACACCCAAGCGAATCATGCAGCAACAGCAACGGAGCCTTGCGCGGGTCACCAGGCCAGATTTTGGTATAGACCCCCCCCAGCCCGGGCAACGGTAATAGCCTCTCGCCCCCTTTCTGCAAAAACCCTGTTGGCTCTGTCATGTCTGTCCCCGGCTTCGCCATTACTGTGATCCCTGTATTGTCCCCAGCCCCCTCTTCCTGTTCCATTCCCGCACAGGCAAACTGATAGTCCATTCAGGCCATCATGCGTTCCCCTGTCTATGAAAAACATCGGTATTGTCGTCACCCCTGGCTGCTGGGCCATGAGCCTGTTCGCGGTGACCGACTTCTTCCGTATTGTCTCTTTGCTAGAAAAGCAGACAGGGCTGGCAGCGGGTTACCGGGTTCACCTGCTGGCGAACGCAGCGGACACCCGGCTCGATGCAGCTGGAGGGATTGCCATTGAGACAGACTCCTCTCTGGAAGAGGCGCGCCCGGTAGACTGGCTGATTTTTCCGGCCATTGAAGGTCCGGTACTGGAACATACCCCCAGCCCGCCGCGTCGCGCGTTGGAATATCTTGCCCGGCACTGTGAAGCAAAGCGCGTTGTGCTTACCCTGTCCACCGGCATTGTCCCACTGGCAGCCACGGGGCTCGTCAACGGCTTGCGTATCAACACCCACTGGGCGTTTCTCCCCACGCTTCAGCAGCGCTACAAGGAATGCCACTTTCGGGCCAGAGAGAGCTACCTTCAGGATCGCTGGTTATACAGCACCGGTTCGTTGCATGGCAGTTTCGATGCCCTGTTGGCACTGCTGGCCAATGACCGTGGCGACCACTTTGCCCAGCTCTGCGCCGCGCACCTCCTGGTCTCAAGCCCAATCCAGATGCGCCCGGTTCTGCCCGGCACCCGACGCCACGATGATGCGGCCATCCTTGCCGTGCAGGAGTGGCTTGAAAGCAACCCGCAGGCGTCATTGTCACTGGAGCAGCTCGCCTCCCGGTTCGGGTTCAGCGAGCGGAACCTGAAGCGACGCTTTACCCTTGCGACCGGACTTGCGCCTCATCTGTACCTTCAGAAAGTCAGAATAGATCGAGCCAAGAAGCTGTTGATCAGTGGGGCACTGTCTGTGCAGCAGATTGCCCACCAGGTGGGATACGAGAATGTCAGCTATTTTATTCGGTTGTTTCAGCGCGAAGCGGGCGACACTCCTGCCCAGTGGCGCAAGACTAACGGCGCATACTGAGCTGACGGTAAAGATTATCCATTACCCGGGCCGCAAGGCGTTTGGCCCGGTCGGTGTTGGGCCCGGCAAAACGTCCGTCAAGATTGGCCATAAAATGGCCGAGCCAGCGCTCATGATGCACACCGGTGAGCGGGATCTTGTTATCCAGCGCCCGATGCTTTTCCATCATGTGCCGCTGGTAGGTTCTGTCCCCCAGCAGCATCTTGTGCCAGTACTGGCAGATCAGCGGTAAATGTGCGTTGAGATCGATGCCGGCTACGTCAAAAAATACCGGTGCCATCTCCGGGTCTTCCAGCATGCGCTGATAGAAGCCGTAGACCATGGCATCGATATTTTCTTTGCAATCCAGATCCGGCAACGACGTATCATCTGGCTGCGCCTGACCCGGCACAAAGATCTCCACCGCCGTCATCACTTTTCCTCTTACCAGCTGATCCGGCCGACAAGAATATCCTTGAACATCACAAAGTCACCGGCAAGGCTGTACCAGGGATGCTTGAAGGTAGCCGGACGATTTTTCTCGAAAAAGAAATGTCCTACCCAGGCAAAGCCATAGCCCACGATGGGTACCCAGATCAGGCCCCACAGGTTGCCGGTGTAAATGACCCCCAACACAATCGAGATCACCCCGAGGGTGCCGAAAAAGTGCAAACGACGACAAGTGGGATCGCCATGCTCCTGCAGGTAATAGGGGTAGAACTCTGCAAAGTTCTGGAAATCTGACTGCTTGATGGTATTCATCGCTCTCTCCTGAATCCGGCCTGACACCATTATGTTGTTATACCGGGATCATCCAAGGCAGCAGGCACAAAAACTTGTAATCTCAGGCTGATTGTAACCCCGTTCACGTCGTCATATGAGGACAGGATTCTGGTGAAATTGCGCCACCCGTCACAGGCCCTGCTGCCAATGCAAGGCACTGAAAAACACGGAAAATAATTCGTATACACAGTGTTCCCGTCCCGCGCCAACCTGAGCGCGGGCTTAACAGGTTTAAACAATATGGCTCTACGTCCCCGCGTTCGTCGGCTCATCAGCAAGCACGGCAACCCGATCCCCCGCAGTCTGGATTCCCTGGTCCGTCAGGGCGAAGAGGCACCGCTGGAAAAAACCGGCATGGCCTCAGAACAGGTGGAATCCATCTGGCGCGCAACCCGCAAGCTGTACCGCGGTGGCATGAGCCCCGCCGTCAGCCTGTGCCTGCGCCGCCATGGCGAGATCATGCTCAATCGCAGTATCGGCTTTGCTGACCCGGACAGCCAGCGTGTGATGACACCGGACACGCCGGTCTGCCTGTTTTCGGCCTCCAAGGTCGTGGCAGCCATGATGGTTCACCACTTGGTGGAACAAGGACAGCTGGATCTGGATGATCCGGTCACCCGCTACCTGCCGCAGTATGGCCAGAACGGCAAGGGGCGCACCACCATCCGCCAACTGCTGACCCACCAGGCGGGCATTCCTCGCCCTCAGGAACCGGTATCCCCGGACATTCTGTTTCGCCCTCAGGAGATTTTCGACATTCTCTGTGCCGCGAAACCCACCACACTGAATACTCAGGCCTACCATGCGGTCACCGCCGGCTTCATCGTGGGTCGCATTGTGGAAGCCGTTACCGGCGAAGATCTCAATACCACGCTGGACCGGGTGGTGCGCAAGCCCATGGGCATGAAGTATTTCACCTTTGGCGGCACGGGCCCGGAGCGGGCCATGGATGTGTCCACCGGGGTGCCCTTCAAGCTGGTCGATCTGTTCCTTAACCACGCGGTGGGGGGAAGCATTGATGAGGTCGTGGAAGTCTCAAACGATGATCGTTTCCAGGACATCATTGTCCCTGCGGGCAACCTCTACGCTACAGCGGAAGAAGCCAGTCGCTTCTTTCAGATGCTGCTCAACGAGGGGCGCTACAAGGGCCAACAGATTTTTCAGCCAGAGACCGTGGCGCGTGCGCTGGAACCGGCCTATCACCGGCCCCGCTTCGATCGCAGCCTGATGTTGCCGCTGAACTTTTCCAACGGGTTCATGCTCGGCAACCGGGGAATGGGCATGTTTGGCCCCGGCGCGCCAAAAGCGTTTGGGCATCTGGGCTTTATCAGTATTTATTGCTGGGCCGACCCGCAACGGGATCTGAGCGGTGCATTGCTGACCACCGGAAAAGGCGTTATTGGTCCCCACTTGCCGTCCCTGTTTGGTCTGCAGCACACCATCAACCGGCACACACGGCTGCGTTGAAGGCCAGCGAAACGCTCGTCCGGATCCCGGGCGGGCGTTGGCATACACAAACATACTGCGCCGCCAACGCTGTTGACTTGCCTGAAGGCAAAACCCCGCTGAGCCGAATACTTCCATCAGTGGCCAGATTTTTACAACGCCCCCCTTGGAAAAGACCATCTTTCTGCCTCACAGAAGCATCACTGGGTGAGATTCTATGGTCTCAACCGCGCATGCTCTCGAACAAGCAAAGCAACCTGCAACGCCCTCCACTCCCCCTCCGTAGGAGCTATGCTCGCATAGCGATAACGAGCCTCAGCGAGACAAGAACAACCTCCGAAACCCTTCCGTCACCGCCATGTAGAACTGTGATGGATCAGGCCACTCGCACTGCGAATAGATCGCCTTGCGAGCAAGGCTCCTACAGTCGCTTGTCTGCAAGCGATAACAGCATCCATTGATAGGTCGCTTGCAGACAAGCTTTCACAGAACCCGGAGATGATCGTCGACGCCTGGCTGACGCCCCCCGCTATCGCGGTAGCGGCATGCCCCGCTGGCACTGGGTGCACGTGACGACCATGCCCAGATGCTGATGACGGCCTGCCTCGCTGGTCACCCAGGGGCGATTGATGAACGGGGGCTGATGGCGCACATGCTGGCGATGGCCGCAGGACAGCAGCATCACCCAGTCGAGTCGTTCATCCTGGCTAAACCCGGTCACCGTCACCTGAAAGCTCATGGTCTGGCCCTCCATGGTCCGCATACCCCCTATCTAATCCTCAACGCCTTCGCCCTTCAAGCGACTCGCTGGCAAGCCCCACGACCATAAAAAAAACGGAGCGCCAGGCGCTCCGTTTTTTGTCTTCCCGATACCCGGCAGGGATCAGGACATATTGGACAGAATCGCGCCTTTCACCGCGTCCAGGTCCGCATCAATGGTCACCATGCGGCTGTCCTGACACTGCGCAATGGCGGTATCCGGGTCTTTCAGGCCGTTACCGGTAAGGGTGCACACGATGGTGGAACCCTCCGGGATCTTGCCGTTCTGGATATCGCGCATGGCACCGCCCAGAGACGCAGCAGAAGCAGGCTCACAGAACACGCCTTCTTTCTCGGCCAGCAGCTTCTGGGCTGCCAGAATTTCCTTGTCGGTCAATTCATCGAACCAGCCGCCAGACTCTTCCTGCAGGGCCCAGGCCTTGTCCCAGGACTGCGGGTTACCGATACGGATCGCTGTAGCGACCGTTTCCGGATCACTGACCGGGCCGCCGCGCAGGAACGGTGCGGCACCTTCTGCCTGGTAGCCCACCATCTTGGGCGCTGCGTTCACCACACCCGCTTTCTTGTATTCGCTGTAGCCCATCCAGTGCGCGGTGATGTTACCCGCATTGCCCACCGGCAAGCAGTGGAAATCCGGGGCACGGCCCAGCTCTTCCACGATTTCAAAGGCAGCAGACTTCTGGCCCTGCAGACGGTAGGGGTTCACCGAGTTAACGATGGTCACCGGTGCTTTTTCGGCTACCTGCTTCACCAACTCCATACCCTGGTCGAAGTTGCCACGGATCTGCATGATCACCGCACCGTACATCATCGCCTGAGCCAGCTTGCCCATGGCAATCTTGCCTTCAGGGATCAGTACAAAGGCGGTGATGCCGGCCCGAGCCGCGTAGGCCGCAGCGGCCGCAGAGGTGTTCCCGGTGGAGGCACAGATAATGGCATTACTGCCCTCTTCCACGGCCTTGGTAACGGCCATGGTCATACCGCGGTCCTTGAAGGACCCCGTGGGGTTCAGGCCTTCGTATTTCACGTAGATGTCCACATCCTTGCCCAACATCTTGGGGATGTTCTTCAGGCGGATCAGCGGGGTGTTACCTTCACCCAGGCTGATGATCGGCGTGTCATCATTCACCGGCAGGTGGTCACGGTAGCGGTTGATCAGGCCGGTGTAACGGTCACGAAAAGGCATAGTCTTCATCTCTTTTTTAAAGCATCGGACGTCTGGCGTCTGCCGCCAGACGACAAAAATCAGGCGTCCAGGGATTCCACGCGGATGCGCATTATATCGCTATCCACGGTCTCAAGGGCAGCGATCTTGTCGAGCGCGGCATTCATGTCACCCTCGCGGACCTCGTGGGTCATCATCACGATAGGCACCAGCCCCTGATCCACTTCGCGCTGCACCATGGCATCAATACTGACGTTGTTGTCGCTGAGGATTCGGGTGATGTCCGCCAGCACCCCACGCTGATCCTGCACATGCAAACGCAGGTAGAAACAGCAGGTCACGTCATCAATGGTCAGAATCGGCTCGTCAGACATATGATCGGTATGGAAGCCCAGATAGGGCACCCGCTCATCATGATCCACGGTCAGTGCACGGCCCAGCTCAATGATATCGGCCACCACCGCAGAGGCTGTCGGCTCGGCACCGGCGCCGGCGCCGTAAAACAGGGTCGGCCCGACGGCATCGCCATTGACCATGACGGCGTTCATGACACCGTTGACCGCAGACAGCATGGTTTCCTTGGGAATCAGGGTCGGGTGCACTCGCAGCTCGATGCCGTTGCCGGTGTCTTTGGCAATGCCCAGATGCTTGATGCGATAACCGAAATGGGCAGCGCTGGCCACGTCTTCGGTAGTAATACGGCTGATCCCCTCGGTGTAGACCTTGGAAAACTGCAGCGGAATACCAAAGGCGATGGACGCGAGGATGGTCAGCTTGTGCGCTGCATCAATGCCTTCCACGTCGAAGGTCGGGTCCGCTTCGGCATACCCCAGCTGTTGAGCTTCGGCCAGCACGTCGTTGAAATCACGACCGCCCTCTTCCATTTCTGTCAGGATAAAGTTGCCGGTTCCGTTGATAATCCCGGACAGCCAGTGGATATGGTTGGCCGCAAGACCTTCACCAAGGGATTTCAGAATCGGGATACCCCCCGCCACAGAGGCCTCGAACGCCACATCGACACCATTATCCTGGGCAGCCTGGAAGATCTCGTTGCCATGCTCGGCGATCAGCGCCTTGTTGGCGGTCACGATGTGCTTGCCGTTGCGAATGGCGGTCAGAACAAGCTCACGGGCAGTGTCGGTGCCGCCAATCAGCTCAACAAGAATGTTGATATCGGGATCACTGGCCACGGCAAAAATGTCACGGGACAGGCGAATGCCGTCGGTCTCGCAGGCCGGATTGTCACGGCGAGCACCAATGTGCGTAATTTCAATCGGACGCCCCACACGACGTGCGATATCACGCGCATTGCGCTTGAGCACGTTTACGGTGCCTGAGCCAACGGTACCCAGACCTGCAATTCCCACCTTCACCGGCTTCACAGCGTTTCCTCGTTCAGATACATCATTCATTATTCAGTCAGCGGCAGGCCTCACCTGCCCGCCATCTCAGCCCAGCAGCCCATCCTGACGGAACATCTTCTTGATGCCGCGAATAGCCTGCCGGGTGCGTTGTTCGTTCTCGATCAGACCAAAACGGACATGATCATCCCCGTATTCCCCAAAACCCACGCCGGGAGACACCGCAACACCGGCATCCGTCAGCAGTTTTTTGGCAAACTCCAGTGAGCCCATTTCCCGGTAGGGCTCAGGGATTTCGGCCCACACGAACATGGTGGCACGGGGCCGCTCCACCTGCCAGCCGATCTCGGCCAGCCCGTCCACCAGCACATCACGGCGCTGACGGTACATTTCGCAGATCTCACTGACACAGCTCTGATCTCCCTCCAGCGCCGCAATGGCGGCCACCTGAATCGGAGTAAAGGTGCCGTAGTCGAGATAGGACTTGATCCGGGCCAGCGCGTGAATCAGGTCCTTGTTGCCACAACAGAACCCCACCCGCCAGCCGGGCATATTGTAACTCTTTGACAGGGAAAAGAATTCTACCGCCACATCCCGTGCGCCTTCGACCTGCAGGATGGACGGGGCCTGATAGCCATCAAACACGATGTCTGCATATGCAATATCGTGTACCACCCAGATATTGTGCTCACGGGCAATGGCCACCACTTTTTCGAAGAACTCCAGCTCCACACACTGGCCGGTGGGATTCCCCGGGAAATTCAACACCAGCATTTTCGGCTTGGGCCAGGATTCCTTGATCGCGCGTTCCAGCTCGGCGAAGAAATCCACCCCTTTCACCAGGGGCACATGACGAATGTCCGCATTGGAAATCACGAAACCGTAGGGGTGAATCGGATAGCTGGGGTTCGGCACCAGTACTGTGTCACCCGGGCCCATGGTCGCCAGCGCCAGATGGGCGAGGCCTTCCTTCGAGCCGATGGTCACAATGGCCTCGGATTCCGGGTCCAGCGCAACACTGTAGCGGCGCTGATACCAATCGGTGATGGCCTTGCGCAGCCGCGGAATCCCCCGCGACTGGGAATAACGGTGGGTATCGCCCCGCTGCACGGTTTCCGCCAGCTTGTCGACGATATGCTTCGGGGTGGGCTGGTCCGGGTTGCCCATGCCGAAATCAATAATATCCTCGCCCCGCGCTCGTGCCGCCTTCTTCATCTCACCAACAATGTTGAAGACGTAGGGAGGCAGTCGTCGAATGCGCTGAAAATCCGTATCCACAGGACACCTTGGGGGCAGGGAAAACAAGGCGGACACATTAACGGCGCATCACTGCGCCGTCAATGTATAGGCTGTCTTGATTCCGGCGCAAAGCGCCGGGGGACGGGGCTCAGGAGCCCGAAGCACCAAGCCGTGAAAGCATGTCTTCCGGGGTAATGTAGCCGCCCAGTTGCTTGCCTTCTGCCGTGTAAATGGCAGGCGTACCACGTACACCAAATTCCAGGCCCAGCTCGTACTGCTCCATCACCAGACCTGCACAGTCATCTTTCAATTCCGCTTCGCTGAGAGTCTCAGACAGCTTGGCATCGGTCAGGGCCTGTTTCGGGTCATCTGCGCACCAGATATGGCGCATGGGTTCCGTGGCTGGCGAGGATTCACCACCACGAGGGAACGCAAGATAATGGACCGTCACCCCTTCCTGCTGAAATTCCTCGATATGCCGATGCAACTTGCGGCAGTAACCGCAGGTGATATCCGTGAAGACATACACCTCGTATTTTTCGTCTTCCGCCTCATAGGTGATGAGCTCACTTTCATCCAGCTTTTTGATCCCGGCCCCTCGCACCTTGGCCAGGCGCTCTTCCACCGGATCGATGACCTCTCCGTCTCGCAGCTCCAGCATCGTGCCATTAAACAAGAAGCGACCGTCATCGCTCATGTACAGCGTATCGGAACCGTTGATGGTGAGCTCCAGCACTCCCGGCATTTGTGTTTCGCGAACCTCGGTCACTTTGCCACGGGTAAAGACCTTCTCAAACGCTGCCTTGGCCACATCAGCGCCCGCCTCCCCCGTTTTAGCCGACCCGTTATCCGTTGCGCCAGAATCCGCACCACAGGCTGTCACCAAGCCCACAAGGGCAATTACAAACCACTTCTTCATTCTGTCATTTCTCCTTCCGCTCCCAGCTTGGAGCCTTGCGTCTCGCTCAGGTTCCCGAGCGGGGATGATGTTTCTGGTACAGATCCTGTAACCGCTGCTGCGCCACATGGGTGTAGATCTGAGTGGTGGACAGGTCACTATGGCCAAGCAATAACTGCACCACCCGCAAGTCCGCCCCGTGATTCAGCAAGTGCGTTGCAAAAGCATGCCGCAGTGTATGGGGTGACAGGGCTTTTTGCACCCCTGCCACCTGCGCCATCTGCTTGATACGGTGCCAGAATGTCTGTCGGGTCATGCAGGTGCCTCGCAGACTGGGAAACAGCAGCTCCTGATCATTGCCCAGCAACATGGGACGCCCCTCGCGCAGGTAGCGGACCAGCCAATGCAGCGCTTCTTCACCCAGTGGCACCAGCCGTTCCTTGTCGCCCTTGCCGATCACTCTCACCAACCCCTGCCGCGGATTGATCTGGCTTTGCGTCAGCGTGACCAGCTCCGTGACCCGCAACCCCGTGGCATAGAGCACCTCCAGCATGGCCCGGTCACGCAACCCCAGCGGGGTATCCAGATCCGGTGCCGCCAGCAGGGCCTCCACATCGGCCTCGGTAAGAGTCTTGGGCAGTGGCCGGCCTGTTTTCGGCCGCTCAATCAACAATGCGGGGTCTTCCGGCACCCGTCCCTCGCGCTTTAGCCAGCGATAGAAGCTTTTTACCGCGGATAACTGTCGCGCCACGGTGCGGGCAGAAATCCCCAGCTGGTGGCGGTCCGCAAGAAACTCCAGCAACTGGTACCGCTGCGCCTCAAGCAGTGAACCGCCCTGCTCCTGCAGCCAGATCGCCAACTGCCGCACATCCCGACGGTAGTTGCTGAGGCTGTTCTCGCTAAGCCCCTTTTCCAGCCATTGCTGGTCCAGCCAGGCGTCAATCAGCCGTGCTTGCGCATCGCAAATCTCAGTCATGAATCATCATTGCCTTGCTGCCATTACCGGGCTGAGTTCCTTTTTACCAAATATTACCGGGTTTGCGGCTTATCCAAAGGACAAACGCGCCGCTTTCTGGCATCAATAGAGGTTACACCGTGACAACCAAGGAGAGGATACATGGGCATCTTATCGTGGATTGTGTTTGGCCTGATTGCCGGCATTGTTGCCAAGTGGATCATGCCGGGCAAGGATCCCGGGGGCTTTATTGTCACCATTCTCATCGGTATTGCAGGTGCCTTTGTCGGCGGCTGGCTGGGCTCCATCACCGGGCTGGGTGGCTCGGTGGGCAGCTTCAGCCTGGGCAGCTTTGTGACCGCCATTGTCGGGGCACTGGTGCTGCTATTCCTGTACCGGATGCTGAAAAAGGCGTAAAACGCGGAACTCGGGCAACCTTCCCGGCAGGCGATCCGACCATAACCCGGGTAACGCCTTACGCCAGGCTCGTTATCTCAAGGGTCGCCTGCCGCAAGCTTCCCACAACGACGGTCTGCCCGACCGTCGCATCGTGATGCAACCATAGCGCAGCCCCAAAAAAAGGATCATCGCAGATTAGCGGGAAAGCCCGATTTGATCCTCCCACCTATCCGTAGGAGCGTCGCTGGCGGCGCGATAGCCCAACCTTGGATCAAGCCACAAAGGGTACAGAGACTGAGAAAAGACGCTCTTAAGCTCTCCTCTGTGATAAATATTGCTTTCAACGGTTCTGGCTATCGCGCCGCCACCGAGCGCAGCGAGGAACGCCCGCAGGGCGGCCCCGAAGATGAACCAACAAAAAAGCCGCTTCCCGAAAGGAAGCGGCTTTTTTGTTGGAGCTGTGATCTGCCCGTCCAGAGGTTGATTCCGCATGCCCTACAGCAAAGGCTGAACCAACATTCGCCCTCGGCAGACCCGGTGTTGCCGGTCTTACCGAATCTTTTCTTTGATCCGGGCAGACTTGCCAGAGCGGTCGCGCAGGTAGTAAAGCTTGGCGCGGCTCACGTCACCACGACGATTCACTTCGATGGAATCGATCAGCGGGCTGTGCAGCTGGAATACACGCTCAACGCCCACGCCGTGGGAAATCTTGCGCACGGTGAACGCAGAGTTCAGGCCGCGGTTACGACGGGCAATAACAACACCCTGGAACGCCTGCAGACGCTCACGGGTACCTTCTTTCACCTTTACCTGAACGGTAACGGTATCGCCGGCGCCAAATTCAGGCAGGTCGGCTTTCAGCTGGGCATTTTCAATGCCCTGGATGATCAGGTTCTTGCCGCTCATGGCAATGCTCCTATTCGTTCGGTTTTGCTGTATGCGGCACCTGCTCGGCGATGTATTCGTCCAACAGCTGCTGCTCTTCGTTGCTCAAACCCCGCGCCCGGCGGCGTTCCAGCAGGTCAGGACGCTGTTGCCAGGTCCGTCCCAGCGCCTGTTTCAGGCGCCAACGGCGAATCAACTCGTGATTGCCGCTCAGCAGTACCGGCGGTACTGCCTGCCCCTCGTACACCTCCGGGCGGGTGTAGTGCGGGCAATCCAGCAGGTCTTCGAATTCACCTGAAAACGAGTCCTGTCCGGCGGAATCCTGGTGACCCAGCACTCCGGGAATCAGTCGGCTGACCGCATCGATCAGCACCAGCGCCGGCAGTTCGCCGCCGCTGAGAACGTAATCGCCGATGGAGATCTGTTCATCCACCTCGGCGTCGAGCAAACGCTCATCTACGCCCTCGTAGCGCCCTGCCAGTAATACCAGGCCGGGCTGCTGCGCCAACGCCTCGGCTTTCGCCTGGGTCAGCGTCTGCCCCTGAGGGGACAGATAAATCACTTTGGCTGCCGGGTTGGCAGCGCGGGCGGCCTGCAGGGCTTTCGCCAGCGGGTCCACCTTCATCACCATGCCGGGGCCACCCCCAAAGGGGCGATCGTCCACGGTGCGGTGACGATCTTCAGTGAAATCCCGTGGATTCACGGTTTCCACCGCCAGCTGGCCGTTTTCCACTGCCCGCCGGGTGACGCCGAAGTCGGTAATCGCCTTTGCCATCTCCGGAAACAGGGTAACCAGAGTGACCTGATACGGCACCGTATCCGTCGTCATATTAAAAATCCGGGTCCCAATCCACCGTCATGCGGCCTTCGGCCAGATTCACATCGGTGATCACGTCATCCGGTTGCCAGGGAATCAGCCGCTCGCGACGATCCAGGCTTTTGCTGTCACCGCGCACCACGACCACATCGTTGGCACCGGTTTCCAGCATTCTGACTACCTTGCCGAAATCCGCGCCTTCACTATGGAAGACCCGCAGGCCGATAAGATCGCGCCAGTAATATTCGCCACCACCAGACTGTGGCAACAGGTCACGAGGTATCCCGATATCCTGCCCCACCAGCGCTGCCGCCATGTTCCGGTCGGTTACCCCTTCCAGTTGTGCGATCAGGCCTTTGCCCTGGGGACGAAAGCCGATGACCTTCACCGGCTTCCACTCTCCACCAGATCTGGAGCCACCTTGCTTAAGGTGCCAAGGCTGGTAGTGCTGGATGTTTTCGCGGGGGTCGGTATTGGAAAAAACCTTTACCCACCCCTGCACGCCGTGCACCCCGAGGATGCGACCGACAACCTCCAGCTCAGAGGACGTCTGCCCTCCAGTGGTCATCAGGCTTCCTTACGGGCCTGCTTAACCAGGGTCTTGACGCGGTCAGACAGCTGAGCACCTTTACCCACCCAGGCATCTAGGCTTTCCAGGTTCAGCTTGAGAGGGATTTCACCGCCACGGGCGATGGGGTTGTAGAAACCCAGTTGCTCGATGAAACGACCATCACGGGCGTTACGGCTATCGGCAACAACAATGCTGTAGAACGGGCGCTTCTTGGAACCGCCGCGAGCGAGACGAATAACTACCATGGTTTATCTACCTTTTTTATCAATCCGGTTTCCCGGCCGCCTGCCGAGGAGGGCATAGCGAGCCATCGTATCCGCTTGAAAGCCAAGCCCTGCCTTGCATCAGAGCGCAAAACAAAGGACAGGCCGCGAAGGGCGCGGATTATACAGGGAGATGCAGCACGCAACAAGAGTTTCGCAGCTCCCCAACGGCTCAAGTGCCGCACCAACAAAAGCCCTGCCCAAACGCAGCGCGGGCAGAGAGGCGGAATTCCCACCTGCCCTGCCCGCGCGTTGCAGCTTGAAGCTTGCCGCTCCTTACATCGGCGGCATTCCACCGCCCATGCCGCCCGGAGGCATTCCGCCACCGGGACCGCCCATACCACCGGAACCACCCGGGCCGCCATTGCCACCCATCATGCCTTCCAGGCCACGCATCATGTTCTTCATGCCGCCTTTGGTGCGCATCTTCTTCATCATCTTGGCCATCATCTTTTGCTGCTTCATCAGGCGGTTCAGGTCCTGGATCTCAAGACCGGCACCCGCCGCGATGCGCTTCTTGCGTGAGCCCTTGATGATGTCCGGGTTGCGACGTTCTTTTACCGTCATGGAGTCGATCAACGCCTCCATGTGTTTCATCTGCTTCATGGCCGCCGGGTCCTGGGCCGCCTGCATCATGCCGCCCATGCCAGGCAGCTTGTCGAGCAGGCCCGCCATACCGCCCATGTTGCGCATCTGCTGGAACTGGTCCTTGAGATCCTCGAAGTCCATCGCCTTGCCTTTCTTGAACTTCTTGGCGATCTTCTCGGCTTTCTTCTTGTCCAGCTTGCGCTCGGCTTCTTCCACCAGGGAGAGCACGTCGCCCATGCCGAGGATCCGGCTGGCGATACGATCCGGGTGGAACGGCTCCAGGGCGTCGGTCTTCTCACCCATGCCGATAAACTTGATGGGTTTGCCGGTGAGCTGGCGAACGGACAGGGCCGCACCACCACGGGAATCACCGTCAGCCTTGGTCAGGATCACACCAGTCAGCGGCAGCGCCTCATTAAAGGCCTGGGCGGTATTCGCCGCATCCTGACCGGTCATGGCGTCGACCACGAACAGGGTTTCCACCGGACTGATCGCCCCGTGCAACCGCTTGATCTCGGACATCATCTCGTCGTCCACATGGAGACGACCGGCAGTATCGACGATCAGCACATCCATATAACGACGGCGAGCCTCTTCCAACGCACCGTTGGCAATATCCACCGGATCCTGATCGCCGGTAGACGGGAAGAAGTTGGTCTCAACCTCTCCGGCCAGCGTCTTCAGCTGCTCGATAGCCGCCGGGCGGTACACGTCGGCCGACACCACCATGACCTTCTTCTTCTCACGCTCCTGCAGGAAGCGGGCAAGCTTGGCCACCGAGGTGGTTTTACCTGCCCCCTGCAAACCGGCCATCAAGATGATCGCGGGCGGCTTGGCGGCCAGATCCAGGCCGTCGTTGGCGTCGCCCATGGTGTGAACCAGCTCGTCATTGACGATCTTCACGAATGCCTGGCCAGGATTCAGGCTTTGCAGCACTTCCTGCCCCAGGGCTTTTTCCTTTACCTGTTCGACAAACTCTTTCACCACTGGCAAGGCCACATCGGCCTCCAGCAGCGCCTTGCGCACTTCGCGCAGGGTGTCGCGGATATTGTCTTCGGTCAGGGAGCCCTGACCTGCCAGGTTTTTAAGCGACGATCCCAACCGGTCGGTGAGATTCTCGAACATGGTGCTACCTCCAGATCCTTATGTCTGCGCGCAATTGGGCCTGCGGCAGGGACAAGGGCGCGATTATAGCCCTCATTTACCGTCAACGTCATGGGGCCCAACCACAAACCCACCGGTAAAATGAGAATGATTGTTGATAGAAGAGTTGCGCCTATGCCAGACTTCAGCGGGCTTGCCCGGCACTTCTCGCCCGGGCCTTTGTAGGGATTACAGCACGTTATGGATTTTTCGGTGATCAGCGGCCTGCTGGCCTTTGTTCTCTACGTCGTCGCTTGTCTGATCGTGATCCGGCAGCTGCGCGGCGAGAACGCGCCGTCACGCCGATCCATCCTGATTCCCGGCCTGCTCGCCGTCATCGCTCATGCCATCAGCCTGTGGGAAGTCATCATTACGCCCCAGGGGCTTCACCTCGGGCTATTTCCCGTCGCCTCCACTGTCGCCATGACCGGTACTGCCCTGGTGCTGATATCCAGCCTGTATCGCCCCTTTGAGTGGATCTCGGCCATGGTGTATCCCTTTGCCGCGGTCTCCATCCCGGCCATGCTGTGGATCAACACCGGCTACGTCACCCAGCCCATGGCCCATGGCCTGGGCCAGCATGTATTTTTCTCCATCGTGGCCTATGCCGTACTCACCGTAGCCGCAGGCCAGGCCGTCCTCTTGAGCATCCAGGATCGTCAACTGCGCAACGGTCATATCCGCGGCGTGATGCGGCTATTCCCACCCATGCAGGTGATGGAATCCATGCTGTTCGAAGTGATCTGGCTGGGTGAGATCCTGCTCACCATCGCCATCGCTACCGGCTTCTTTTACGTGGACAACCTGTTTGCCCAGCACCTGGTGCACAAGACCGTGCTCACGCTGATCGCCTGGGTGGTTTTCGCCATCCTGCTGGGGGGCCGTTACCTGCGCGGCTGGCGAGGCCGCACCGCCACGCGCTTCACCCTCAGCGGCTTTGCCGTACTGCTGGTCGCCTTCTTCGGTAGTCAGCTGGTGCTCGAGTTCATTCTGAAGCGCTGATTGAGTTGAACGTTCAAAGTTGAAACACGGATCACCCGCTACTTGCGCTTGAAACCTTGAGCCCGCGCCCAAAGCCCGAACGCGGCCTCAAGGCATAAGGAAAAAGGCAACCCCGGATCGCGAACTGTTCACTGTTAACTGTTCACTGCCTCCTTGACACCTCTCGGTCCTACCCCGAACAATACCTACCCAACTGGCGGATAAACGACATTTCCCTTGGATACCTTCTCTGACGGGTGGCTCATTGGCGCCCTGATTTTCCTTGTGCTTGGCTCAGCCTTTTTCTCCAGCAGTGAAACCGGCATGGTGGCCATCAACCGCTATCGTCTGCGGCATCTGGCGCGTCAGGGCCACAAGGCCGCTTCCCGGGTCGAAAAGCTGCTAAAACGCACCGACCGCCTGCTGTCCGTGATCCTGATCGGCAACAATTTCGTCAACAACTTCGCCGCCACCGTGGCCGCCATCCTGGCCATTCGCTGGCTGGGCGATAGCGGGGCCGCCGTGGCTCCGGTGGTCATCACCATCATCATGCTGGTGTTTGCCGAGATCACCCCCAAGACCTTTGCCGCCATGCGCCCGGAGCGGGTCGCATTTCCGGCCAGTCTCGCGCTGAAACCTTTGCAGACCTTGCTGGCCCCGCTGGTGTGGATGGTCAACGGCGTCAGCAACCTGCTGCTGCGCCTGGCCGGGATTCGCGCCAACGAGCATGACGACGACCATCTCAGCCCGGAAGAGCTACGCACCGTGGTGAACGAAGCCGGCGGCCTGATCCCGGAAAACCACCAGAAGATGTTGCTGAACATTCTCGATCTGGAAACCGTCACCGTGGAAGACATCATGGTGCCGCGCAACGAGATGGTCGGCATTGATCTGGAGGATGACATGCATGACATCCTCACCACACTGCGCGCCAGCCAACACACCCGCTTGCCGGTCTACAACGGCGACCCCAACAACATGGTCGGCCTGCTGCACCTGCGCAAACTCAGCCGCCTGCTACTCAAGGACGACATCAACAAGGCCGAGTTGATGCAATACACCGTCGAGCCTTACTACGTGCCGGAAGCGACCTCATTGCACCAGCAGCTGATCAACTTCCAGAATGCCAAGCGGCGCATCGGGGTGGTGGTCGATGAGTACGGCGATGTGCAGGGGCTGGTCACACTGGAAGATATCCTGGAAGAAATCGTCGGTGAATTTACCACCGACCTGGCCGCCACCAGCCAGGACATTCACCCCCAGGAAGATGGCAGCTTCGTGATTGACGGCTCCACCACCCTGCGCGACATCAACCGCGCCTTGCAGTGGGAATTGCCAACCGATGGCCCCAAGACACTCAACGGGCTGATTCTCGAATACCTTCAGGACATTCCGGACGCCAACATTTCGGTAAAAATCGACCAGTACCAGATCGAGATTCTTCAGGTAAAAGACAACATGGTGAAAACCACCCGGATGCGTCTGGCAGTTTAAGCGCCGCCATCCGGGCACCGTCACGCTTGCGGATTCCCCCTGTTTTTTCTGTGTGATCGACTTGCACCGATTCACTATACGACTTTCACCAAACAGTCATCTTTCTTCCACATACTCCTTTCTTCCTAATCAACACCGTATCCATTTGGGGGAGTTATGGTGGACGCAGTCTCATCGCCGCGCGCCCAGTTAGTCGAACTGCTCTGGCAACTGAAACAGAATTTTGATCAGGAAGGTGACAGCAGCCTTCGCTTCGTACACTTCAATACCCTTTTGAATGATCCCACTTATCGTGCGGAGATCATCAAACGTGCAATCCATCACGACAACCGCAAGATTCGCGCGCTGGGCCTGAAGCTACAGGAAGCCAACCGCGACGGCGTGCTGCTGCACAAACGCCCTGTCACCAGCACCCCACTGACCAATCCGGATATCGCAGAAACCCTTGGCACCCAGCCGCCCCGCGACGCCACTGGCGCCAAAAGCCATCGTGGCACTTATGCCTGGCTGGGCCTGGCCGCCGTCATGCTCGGTCTCATCAGCTACTTCGCCTACAAGCCGATACATCAGCTGATCGCCGGCACCCAGGTCATCAAGGGCTCCCTGTTTGGCAACCAGACCTGGGCCGCCAACACCACCTGGATTCTGGATGGCATTGTCTATCTGGAAGCAGGCGGCACCCTGACTATTGAACCGGGCACCCGTATCGAAGGCCGTCCTGGTTCCGCCCTGGTAATTACCCGCGACGCGACCCTGTTTGCCCGCGGACAGGAAAACGCCCCAATTGTTTTCACCAGCAATCAGGCTGAAGGCACGCGTACTGCTGGCGACTGGGGTGGCGTGGTGATGCTGGGCAGTGCCCCCGTCAATGTAGAGGGCGCCCAGATTGAAGGCATTCCCGCCGGCGATACCCGCGGCGAGTTTGGCGGCCGGGATATGGAGTCCTCCTGTGGTGTAATGGAATACTCGCGTATCGAGTTTGCCGGGTTTGAGGTGTATGCCAATAACGAACTCAACGGCTTGACCCTGGGCGGCTGTGGCAGCAATACCATTATCCGCCATGTGCAGGTTCACCGAGCCCTGGATGACGGCATCGAGGTCTTTGGTGGCACCGTCAATCTCAAGCACATTGTCATTACCGGTGCCGGAGATGACTCGCTGGATTGGGACATGGGCTGGCGGGGCAACGTGCAGTTCCTGGTCGCGCAGCAACATGCCAACGTGGGCGACAATGCGTTCGAGGGCGACAACCTGAAAGCAAACCCGAATGCATCGCCGTTGTCAGAACCCACCATGTACAACGTGACCCTGATCAGCCCCCGCAGCCATGAGAAATACCATCGCGCCATGACCCTGAAAGTCGGCAGCGGCGGACATTTTCATAACATCATCATTGATGGCTTTTCCGGCGAAACCATCGACCTGAAAGGTGCCGAAACCGTTCGCCGCATCAGCAATGGCGAGCTGACTTTCAACAGCATGATGGTGCACAAGGTAGGAAACCGCGGCCTCACCTTCTTCGATGCAGAGGCCATGGACAGTGACGACGACGATGGCTTTGATGAACGACGTTATTTCCAGAGCAGCGCCATCGCCGCCCAGTTCGGCACAGACCCGCTGCTGACACGGGATGCCACCAGCGCCTCGCACCCGGACTTTGCACCCACCGCCCGCTCACCCGCCCGTAACGGTGCCAGCCCGATCCCACAGGGCGAATTCTGGGATGAAGCGGCGAACTATCTGGGAGCAGTGCGCCCCGGGAACGTCCAGAACTGGACTGACGGCTGGACGTCTTATCCGTTGAACTAACAAACGCCGAATCCAGAAACGAAAAACCACGCCCCTAGGCGTGGTTTTTCGTATCAGCGCAAGCAGCCTTCGTTTGTGACAGCACGAGGCCTGCGGTCAGTAGCGGCTTACACCCGGACCTGGGTTTGCACCTTCTTCGCCACCCGCCCCATCATCTCAATCACTTTTTCTCGCTCTCTCTTCTTGATGACCTCGCTGTCAACATGCAGGCTGAACCCCTCAGCCTCGTAATTGACAGATACTGGCTCGGCCTTTTTCAGATCCGTTGCAGATCGGGCCAGCGTTTTGAGGATGGTGTTCTTGTCAAAGTTGCGAATGCGCTCCACATCCAGATGAATACCAAAACCGCTGGTTTGCGCAGACACGTAGCGATTCTTCGCGCCGGCATCCTTCTGCGCGCCCAGCGCTTCGAATACCGGAATCGGACGATTAAAGCCCTTAACCTGAATATCACCCATGTTGCGACAACGAATGCGGTCTTTCACCAGCTCCTGTGTCGCTTCCGAAATCAGTACCCCCCCGGGGCGACAAGCCGACTCCAGACGGCTGGCCAGATTCACATCCGTACCCAGAATGGTGTAATCCATGCGGGAATCCGTACCAAAGTTGCCCACCGTGACATAGCCGGTATTAATGCCAATCCGGATTTCCAGCTTGTGATCAATGCCTTCGCGCTTCCAGCGCTGGCGCAGCAACTTCATTTGTTCCTGCATCTCGATGGCCATCAGCACACAGCGGTAGGCATCCTCTTTGGCACCAGCACTCTTGGGGTCACCGAAGAACACCATCACTGCATCACCGATAAACTTGTCGATGGTGCCGCCATGGCGTAGCGCAATCCGCGTCATCTCACTCAAATAGGTGTTGAGCATGCTGGTCAGGGTTTCCAGCGGCAACTCCTCGGAGATCGCGCTAAAGCCCTTGATGTCGGAAAAAAAGACGGTCAACCGTTTACGGCGGGTCTCCAGCTTGGCGTCACGCTTGCCGGAAAAAATCGAGCCCCAAATCTGGGGCGGCAGGTATTTTGCCAGCTTCCGGGACATCTCGACGGCCTGCTGCTGCTGACGACGCACCAACTCCTGGGCCTGCTTCAGATACTTGGCCTGCAGATGGGCAAAGGCCGAGGACGCTCCGACATACACCCCCAGGCCCAACAGTGAAATCACGGTCAGCAACACCGGCGCCTGGTCCGGAGGCAAGTAGGCAAACCCCAACAAGGCCCCCATCAACAACGCACCAATGGAGGTCATCAGCAGGTTCAGCAGCCACGGCTTGAGACCACCACTACTCACCGCATTGGCATGCACAATAATCAACAACACCAACGACGGCACCAGGGCAAAATGCAGAAGTGCACACGCCACCCCAATAATCATGGCATCGGCCTGCATCAACGCCTGATGCACCGGTTTCTGAGGCTTGTCTTTCTTCATCGCCAGGAACAGGATGCCCTGGGCGACCAGCGGATAGGTCAGCAACCCCGCCACACCCAAGAGGTGTAACTGCGAGTACAACTCGAGTTTCAGGCCCGCCATCAGCATCATGGCCGCCACCAGAAAGGCAAGCAGACGGATATAGTTGGCCTGGCGGCGTGCCCGCTCCATGGGCCCAATCAACGGGCGGCGAGCTTTCTTTTTCGACGTGGTGGACATTGTGAATCGTTTCACAGGATTTTCGGGAAGCTTAGCCGTTTCCCCACTAAGAAAAAAGACTGGGGCGACTAACGCGACCAATTCTTCCTTTTAAGGTCGTGGCTGGGACTCATTCGCAATTCGAGCTACCATGGCGCCCTTGTTATTGGAGCACTGAATGGACACCCTCACCGCCCTCACCACCCGCGTATCCTGCCCTCGCCTGGCCGAACCCGGCCCCAGTGACGAACAGCTGGATCTGTTATTACGCGCCGCCATCCGCGCACCCGACCACGGGTTGCTACGGCCCTGGCGGTTCATCGTACTGGAAGGCGATCAGCGCGAGCGGCTTGGCGACATCATGGAGGCGCAGCTTCTCGAAGAGCAGCCCGAGGCTGACAGCCGCACCCGGGAGATTGCCCGCAACAAGGCATTGCGTGCTCCAACCATCATCGTCGTTGTGGCAGACATCACTGAAAATCACAAGATCCCAGCCTGGGAGCAGATGCTTGCCGTGGGGGCTGCCGTGCAAAACATGATGCTGGCCGCCTATGAGATGGGTATCGGCGCCATGTGGCGCACCGGTGCCATGGCCAACTCCAATCTGGCCAAATCCATGCTCGGGTTTGCCGCCAAGGACCAGGTCATCGCCTATCTGTATCTGGGCACCCCGGCCATTGGCCTCAAGAGTCTTCCCGACGACACCCCCGCAGACTACCTCCGTCAGCTGCCATGATCGATCTGGACGCGCTGGCGGATCAGGTTCGTGACGCGATCCCGTTGACCCGGCATCTCTATTTCCGGTTCGAACAGTTTGACGGCGATCAGCTGCGGGTCAGCGCCCCACTGGCCCCGAACCATAATGACAAGGGCACCTTCTTCGCTGGCAGCCAGGCCGCCTTGCTGGCCCTGTCCGGCTGGGGGCTGACCACCTTGCTCGCTCAACAGGCCGGGCACCCTGCTGATGTGGTGGCGGTGGAGACTCAGCTCAAATATACCCTGCCGCTACATAGCGACATGCAGATCACCGTGACCACCGAGCAGCGCCCCCGGTTTGAGGAGCGCCTGGCCCTGCGCGGCAAGGCCAGCCTGGCCATTCGCGCTGTCGGCAAAGATCTGCAAGGCCAAACCGTCTGTGAATTTACCGGGATTTATCTGGCGCGAACCTGAAATCGCTCAAAGCCTGACCAACCGGCCCCGCAGCACTTGCCAGCACCCCCACCCTCCGGTACTCTACGCGCCCTCAAGAGTGAGCAAGGTAATGGCCATACGCCTGCTCCACTGCCGCAAGGCAGTGCCAAACTGTTTCAAGGTGAGGTGTCCGAGTGGCCGAAGGAGCACGCCTGGAAAGTGTGTATACGGAAACGTATCGAGGGTTCGAATCCCTCCCTCACCGCCAAATAGCCCAATAAAATCAGCCCTTTACGGGCTGTTTTTATTTGTGGTGTCGAAAAGTTGTCGAAGCGGATTAAACGTAACGGCTTCCCGCAAGTGGTCAGGCGCAAGATGCGCATAGCGCATTGTCATGTTGATAGTGCTATGGCCAAGAATCTTTTGTAGAACCAGAATGTTCCCGCCATTCATAACGAAGTGAGCGGCGAATGTATGCCGTAGAACATGGGTGGCCTGCCCTTTCGGCAAATCGATTTCAGCGGCGTTTAAGGCGTGATGGAATCCACGGATGCAATTTGAAAAGTAGCCGTGGTTGTCCAGGTGAAGGCGCAACCGCTTTTCAAGATCAAGGGAAACAGGAACAACCCTTACCCTTTTGCTCTTCGTGTTGACGAACTCAACCGCCCCACCCTTTATCCTATCTTTAGTGAGGTTTAGAGCCTCAGACCAACGGGCCCCGGTAGAAAGGCAAACGCGCACGACACATGCAAGGTCATCTGGTGACCTGGTGGCCGTTACTGCAGTAAGCAACGCTCCGATCTGATCAGAGGAGAGGAAGGTGACCGGACTCTCTTGAAGGCGTAAAGGCTTGACGTTGGAGAGCGGGTTCTTGATTGCGATATCATCAAACGCAATGAGGGAGTTGAACACGGCTTTGAGATAACCGAGCCGGTTATTGAGTGTCTTGCCCGACGTTCCGTCGCTCAGAAGCTGCCCACGAGTCAGGAGATATGCTTTAGCAGTTAACTGGCTGGCTACCGGATCACCCAATTCCTGAGCATGTAACTTGACGATTTCACGTCGGCGCTGTCCGTCGGTCAGTGTATGGCCATGGAGCTGGTACCAACGATCAGCCAACTGTGAAAGCGTACGCTTGTCCTGTTTCGGTCGCTTGTTCCCGTCTGAATGCTCTGCTCGTTTCTGTGCCTCGAACAATACCGCATCGGCTTTAGTCGTGAAGCGCTTGCGGTACCTGGAGCCTTTAACCGGTTCCACGTCTGCAAGCCAACGGCCATCGGGTAAGCGCTTAATCACACGGCTTTCCCGTAGCGTATGTATCGTTCTTCAAGCAGTTCACTGATATGCCCCCTTAGCTCTTGCAGGTCCTTTCCCTTGGACTCGTAGTGATCCTGTAGAACCTGAAAAAACGGGAGTTTGCGAAGTGCCCGCCATGTGTTTCTAGCTGTCATGCGCTGACGTGCCGCGCAACTGATGAAGTTGCCCAGGAGCAATTCCACGTTTTTGCCTGAAAACCCAGATGCTGACTTGTAATAGCGCTTCATCTCTACAGGGGGCTGGTCGTTGGTAAGCATATGACGGCCCAGAACAGTCCATACGGGGTGAAAGTAACCGGGACGCTGGAGATAGCGAAAACCCTGTAAACCGTACTGCCAAAGACCATCCAGATAGGGTTCCAGTGCATGGAAATCATGAGAATCGATTACCTCGCCGGTATCAGGATTCACGGAGCCATCAGCGAATTGCTGAACAACTGAGTGATGGAACCGCAGCTCAATACGGGTTACCGGCAAGTCCTCCTGATAGCCCTTCCAGACTGTTTTCCAGTAGTCCAGCTTGTCACGGTGTTTCGCCTCCTTCGTTTTGTCATACACGGAGAGCTGGATTCCAGAGGCAGAGCCAAAGGTGTAGGTTTCACCACGCCCATAGACCGCACTGGTAGACGCAAAATCAAGGCTATCGATGCCACTATAAGACTGGTTCTTGCGGGAACGGCAATGCAACTTCGCTTCAAAGTCACGACCGGGCACCCAGCCCTGTACATCCATCGCAATATGAACAGCACACTGGACAGGAGCGGCGTTAACAAGCACCTGGTCGGCCAGATCGTTAAGGGTTTGCTGAAGGTGATACGCCGTTTGGGCGCGGATTGCATGGGGGGAAACCTCAATCTTGAGGTGATGCCCATCTGCATCAGCAGCGGCGTGAAAGCTCTTAACCAGCAGGATCAGGCCCAAGTCAGCATTCTGAAGCCGGTACTGGTAACCAGAATCACGGCCAACACGGCCCGTATGCCAGCGCTTACCAGCAAAATTGACTATACCCGGTTCGTGGAAAAGGCTTAAAACCTCCTCCTTGAGTCTGCCTCGGTAGAGCTGTCGAACAGTATCAACACCGAAGTGGATGACATTCAGGTCAGTCAGGTCAAACACGTCACCATGGAAACCATCCAGAAAGACACGGCCAAAGGGATCAGCTTCGTTATTTTGATTAAGTGAGGGGAAATGCTTATTAGCCATGGTGCCTCCTGTGGTGATATGTGGTGAAACGTGTTTCTTTATTTTCTTTTATAAGACGTGTTACAGGGACGTCTGGAGCTGGCCGACGGCGGGTGCCATGGCTCGTGCCTCGCCATCAGCCCTCCGCCGACGGCCTGTCCCTCCCCGTTCTTCTTCTGCCAGGTGATTAAATATCCCGTGCTTCAGGATCTGCCGGCACATTGGCGGGGGCATATCAGCAATCGTGGTGCCCTGCTGGGTGTAGCAGGTGCAGTCGCTAAAATCCGCCTTCATGGACATGCAGCCTTGTACGACCGGGATAGCTTTGGGGGTTCTGGCTTCATCGTGGT
>Ga0310345_10000617_pt1 | contig 48653 bp, 66 predicted proteins | sample HC15DNA20500_MG_FD_204667 | JGI IMG/M metagenome (GOLD analysis project Ga0310345, IMG submission 204667) | Marine microbial communities from station ALOHA, North Pacific Subtropical Gyre - HC15-DNA-20-500_MG | ecosystem: Environmental > Aquatic > Marine > Oceanic | place: Pacific Ocean: North...
ATTACAAGCACACCCACTTCACGTTCATAATAGACCATAATGGTGATCGTAGCTCAATTGGTAGAGCCCCGGATTGTGATTCCGGCCGTTGTGGGTTCAAGTCCCATCGATCACCCCATTTTAAACATGCGCTTATAATACTCTGGTGCAAGTTTTTCTAAAGAGTTTCCTCTTAATTTGTCTAAGATATTAGTTACTTTTTTAAATTGTTCAAATGATGTTGGATCAAATGTATGATTATTTAGTAATGAAATAATGGGTTGTGTATATAATTCATTCTCGTAATCATCAAATTTATATTCATCACTCAGTTCGTACATGTCAGATGCTATGTCTTTTTTAATATCATCTGGTAATACTGATATGAGAAAATGTGATGGTGAATCAATAATGCTAACTTCAAGATCGCATCTAGCTGTTCGATGGAACCAAATAAACCAAGGTATCCAAGTTTTAAGGGAAAGTAAATTAGCAGGTTGTATAACTGTTATTAAATTTGTATATTCAATTAGTTCTGAGTAAAATATTTTTTTAATATTTTTTTCTATATGATTCCATTTAGCCGGAACTCGAATATATTCATATGTTTCGTGTGCGCCATCGCAACTAATTTGAACGTTAACTTTATTAAAGTTTTTAATTAATTCTTGCCAATTTTTATTAAAATTAGTTGCATTTGTTGTAACATGTAAGTCTATATTATTTGCATTACCTTCCTCGACAAGATATTTTAAAAAGTTAATGGTGCTCGGATCGAGAGTTGGCTCTCCAGATGCTAAACGTACAAGACGGAGTTGGCTTGTATCGAGATTTTTAATTATTTCAATGTCTAATCCACTCCAGTCCATATCATGACTATAATAATCGTGTAATTCTTTGTTGTCTTTTATTTCTTTTTGCCATTCGGTACTATTCGATGCATCGCACATAATACATTTTAAATTGCACATATTACCACCTTGGTAATGTATTGTCATAGGTGCATCTAATGTTGATAGTTTATTTAAATTATCTAACTCTTTACCAGGATACCACTTGGTACCATCAGAAAACCAACTGGGCACGTCGTCCCATGCTGTTCTGTCTGTTTTTATTCCAGCTTTTTCTTGTTTAACGCAATGAATACATTCGGTTGGATATTTAGTAACAGTATACATGCTTTCTCTAAATTGTGTTAATTTTTTATTTTTCCATGGATCTGATCCTTCCTCCCAATCGAGATGTTCAAAAGTATCACCATCGTCAACATCGGACTCATTCCAAGCACAACATGGACCAATATTTTTAGTGTTCATTTGTAAAAATAAATTTATAACTGGAGCAATACAAAATGGCTTTTTATTCATACATTTATTTATAGTTGACAATTATCCGGAAATGTATTAAAATAAGAAAAATAGAGGAATAGAAATGGTTACATTAAAATTTGTATGGGATCAATTTAGTTATCATAATGACGAAAGTGATGACTTATCGGGCCAATTAGTTGAGCAATACGAAGGCGAAACTATCGAAGAAGCATGTGATAATGCCGCCGCTTGTTATGATTGGGATGACGGAGAAGTATATAATCCTAATGCAAAGAGTGAGTTGTTCGAAACCAGTAGGGATCTGCAAACTATCTCTATTGATGTGGACGGTAAGTGGAAAGAAGTTAAGCCAGAGACTTACGAGTATTATGGCGAAGCAGAACAACGAGCAATGGGGATATAATAATGTTTATTAATGTCGGACTTCACGGTTACGGTGGAGAAGTTGTTTTAGGTAATGTTACAAAGAAAGCATACGAATTTTGGTCGTCAGATGATGCACAAGAACATTTTAGTTCTTATGTATGGGCACCAGAATATTTTTCAGAAGAGAATCCAAATTTTAAGATTCCTAAGTTTGCTGAACTGCCAACATGGTATGAGATTGATAGTATTATACATGAGAGCGGTGCAGCTTGGGAGTCGTGTCGCATTTATATTCGAGAAATGGATGCTGAAGGTTATGATGCAAATGAAGTTCGGGAAATTTACGACGGTGACTTGGAAGATTTTATTGCTGATAATGATATTGAAGTAGAATGGACCGATGCACATCCTCAAAGTGATGAATATACTTTTTATGGGTATAGTTCTGAGAAAGGAACATTTTGGGAAGGCACTACAGAAATACCTGGCGATACTTTTGAACCATCAAAGTTACGTTTTTATGTTGCTGATATCTATCAAGACAAACTTGTATTTTTAGTTGAATATGATGGTCTTGACTATCTTAATAATGATGGTGGTGGAACTGACGGCAAAGGCTCAGGATTTGAGTTAATTGGCCCCGAAGATGAGTAAACAAATTATACAGAACGAAGCACAGTGTATGAAGTGCGGAGACATTATTGTTTCCAAACACGTACATGATTTTGTACAATGCAGGTGTAGTGCTATCTTTGTAGATGGTGGCATGGAGTATCTAAGACGAGGCGGTGAAGACGAAGACTTTATTGATCGTTCTTTAAGAATAGAGTTGAGAGCATTAGATGATTGTGTAAATGCGGTAAAATATGCTGATGAAAACAATAAGAACGAGTTAGGTGTTGCGTTATCAGTTATTCGTGCTTTGCGTAGTTATAGGTTATTAGACGAAACAAAGTTTGCTTAAATGCCCGCGTGGTGGAATTGGTATACACAACAGACTTAAAATCTGTCGGCGAAATCGCCTTGCTGGTTCGAGTCCAGCCGTGGGCACCAGTATAATTAAACATGAGAAAGTACTTGACATATGTGTCGTTTTTGTGTATATTATACATTCAAGGAGGAAGTTATGAAGAAGTTATTTTTTGCTGTTATGATGGCTTTGGTATTTAATACTGCATATGCATTTGATTGGGAAAGCGATGTTACTGTCGGTACGAAGAATTTTGCAATTGGTGCAGATCAAGATGGGGACAAGTTTTTTGTTTCCACACACGGTATAACATTTTCGAAAAGTGATACTGTTGATTTTGGACTTGCGTATGCAGCTGGATTAGTACCACATTTAGCGGCCAGTGCTTATTATGAGTACACATCAGACAGTGACAACATTCTTGGTGTTACAGGTTCTGCAGATGCATGGGGGTTAAGTCTTACACCGTCAGTTGAGTGGAATATTAATGAATCAGAATTTGATAGTACTGTTGCGGCAGATCTCAATTTATTTGGGCTTGGTGCATTTGGAAGTGTAGATATGAATCTTAATGATTTTAAAGTTACAGGTTCCGAAGCAGGTCTTAAGTATGTAGCAGTTTTGTCAAGTACAGAAACAAGTTCGGTAATTATATCACCTAATGTTACATTGCCGTTTGATGAAGACTGGGAATCCGGAGAGCTTAGAGCCGGTGTTTCAGTAAGCATTATGTTTTAAGGTTGCTTAGTGATTTCTCTTTTGGGGAAGGCAGACAATTGTCTGCCTTCCTCTGTTTGAAATGTTTTACTCATCGTTTAAAATTGATTTGTTCGGCCATGGTGAATTTTCACTCCATATGCCTATGTCTAATACTCGTAAGTCATTTTCTCTATCTAAGTATTTCCAATGCATTGATATAGGATCAAATTCTTTTAATTTGTCCATTACTTCTATGGCCTTAATCGGCCCACAAGTATATACATCAAGTTGCATTAATGGTGGAGATGCTGTATCCCATACATGCATTGCAATATGACTAGTTTCGATGATACAAACACAAGTAATACCTTCATTACCTTCTTCGGCGACATATTCACAATGTGGTCCAGACACTAGTTTCATGCCTATGTCATTTACTAATGTTGTAAACCATTGTTTAATATGGGGAATATCGTCTTTAGTAGGAGGGCTGTTTACCTCTGTTCTAATAATTAAGTGTTTATGAATTGGTGTTTCCATGAATTAACCTTTATATTAAATAGTATTTATTCTGCACCCATCGTCTAGTGGTTAGGACATCGCCCTTTCACGGCGGCAACGGGGGTTCGACTCCCCCTGGGTGTACCAATTGGTCCATAGTGTAACGGTAGCACTACAGATTTTGATTCTGTCAGTTGGGGTTCGAATCCCTGTGGACCAGCCATAAATATTTAAAATGACTACCTGGGGTGTGTCAGCACAAGGCCATGACGCGGCTATAGCAGTTTTTCATCACAACAATGAGCTTGTGTTTGCGGCTCATGCTGAACGATATAGTAGAGTTAAAAATGATCCAGAACTTAATGAACATACTGTAATGGATGCTCTCCGTTACGGTGAACCTGAGCGGGTAATATGGTATGAAGATCAAGGTTTAAAATGGGTTAGGAGATTACTTACTAAAAGTTTTAATCAAGATGAAACGCCTCCGGCAAAGTATATGAAACAGTTCTACACAAAGAAAGTTTCTCATAAGTTTGTAAAGCATCATCATAGCCACGCCGCGGCAGGATATTATACAAGTCCATTTACAGATGCAACTGTTATAGTAATTGATGCTATTGGTGAATGGGATACATTTACAATATGGACGGGTGAAGGACGTAAATTAAAAAAGAGATTCTCTAAACGATATCCAAATAGTTTAGGCTTATGGTACAGTGCAATGACTCAACGATGCGACTTAATACCAAATGAACATGAATATATTTTAATGGGTATGGCGGCACTTGGTGACCCAGATAGGTTGTATGATTCTATAAAGAAAGATTTTTTTATAACACATGGTGCTAATTTTCAATCTAGATTTAATTTACATCGAGGATGTAAATGGTGGAATCCAACAGAGGATAACTTTTTTGATATAGCGGCCGCAACACAACGAATATATGAAGAATTTTTAAATGATATTAGTATGTTTGCTTGGAAAAATTATCCAAGTAGGAATTTAGTTTTAATGGGAGGTTGTGCTCTTAACTGTGTAGCAAATAGTAAAATAACAGAGATTTGGGATGACATTTGGATTATGCCTAACCCTGGCGATGCAGGCAGCGCTGTGGGCGCTGTATTAGCATATAACAGCGATTTTGTACATTGGCCGGGTGCAATGCTAGGACATAACATAGTCGGTGAATATCCGGTTGAGGCAGTTGCAGCCCATTTATCAACAATAAGGATTGTAGGTGTAGCAAGTGGTAGGGCAGAGTTTGGACCAAGGGCTCTTGGTAATAGAAGTTTATTAGCAGATCCGCGTGGTGAAGATATTAAAGATTTAGTAAATCAATACAAACAACGAGAACCATTTAGACCATTTGCACCTGCTATATTAGAAGAACATGTGCATGATTATTTTGATATACCTATGAGTAAATCACCTTACATGCAATGGGTAGGCAAATGTAAGTATCCAGATAAGTTTCCAGCAATAATACATTATGATGGCACAAGTAGAGTGCAAACGGTAAGCAAAGAAGATAATCCAGGATTTAGAAAATTACTTGAACGGTGGTATGAACTTACTGGTTGTCCAATGGTATTGAACACAAGTTTAAATATTAAAGGAGAACCGTTAGTTAATACAAGACAGGATGCTGAGAGATGGATGATGGAAAACAATCTTCCTGTCATATGTCCAATGAGATAAATATTAGTATGAAACTGCAAGAACTTTTTCAAGAAAAGAAACAACCACAACAATTAGATGCAGAACCAGTTCATGAAGGCGTATATGATCCTGGTATTTTTAAAGCAATTTTTCTTGCTGGCGGTCCAGGTGCCGGTAAAACTTATGTAGGTGATAAACTTCTTGCAGGATCTGGTTTAAAATTATTGAATACAGATAAAGCTTTTGAACTGTTTATAACTAAAAAAGGTTTGCGTAAAGACATGCCTGATGATGAAAAGGAAGAACGAGATAAACTCCGTGGTCGTGCAAAAGAAGTTACATCACATCAAAAAGAATTATGGGTTAATGGAAGATTAGGCCTTATTATTGATGGTACAGCAAAAGATCTTCAAAAAATTGATCAAGTTAAAAATGAACTTGAAAAATATGGTTATGATACAGTAATGGTTTTTGTTAATACTAGTTTAGTAACTGCATTAAAACGAAACCAAGAAAGATATGATAAAGAAGGCGGCCGGAAAGTTCCACCAGAAATAGTTAGAGGAAGTTGGCACGAAGTGCAAGAAAATATGATGAAGTATCAACAATTATTTGGTACTAGTAGATTTTTTATTCTTGATAATTCTGGAGGGATGGAAGATCCTACTCGTGCTCAAAATTTTAATAACATTTGGAAAGAATTAAGAATATTTATAAATCAGATGCCACGTAGTCCAGTAGCACAAAAATGGATTGCACAACAAAAAGCAAAAAAGAAATCTAGTCATGTAGGCGATACAGATACAGATACAGATTCTGATTCTGACTTTGATTCTAGTTCTAGTTCTAGTTTTGATTCTTCGCCTGAAAGATCTAGTGTTTCTAGTAAAATTCGGGCTGCTGGAGAATTTGCAAAAGCTGCTACACAAGCCAGAGGTAAACGTGGCGGTTCTTTAACAAGTCCGCGATATCCTCTCCCTGATAGTTAAGATTGACAAAATCGTAAAACACCACTATAATTATTAGATACTTTACTGTAATGGTAAGTATTAATGCCTATGGAGGAAAGTGCGATGATCGAGTTGGTTCAGAACATGGTAATTGATAATCTCGGTAAAGAGTGGGCTTGCTCACTTGAAGTTGAGAAAAGTACTGTTACTGTACATGTCGAAGGCTATTCAAAGCAGTATCCTCTAATCTTATCTCAGGATAATACATTTATTAAGAATGTAAATAAGAAATTGAAGAAGTTAGGTTTTAATGAAATGTTGAAACCTAAGGTAAAAGATTTTAATGATACTGTAGTATTTGATTTAATGCCTTCAAAATAAAATATAATCAAGTGGGGCTGTGCCCCACTTGACTTTTTACTATGCCTAATATTGAAACATTTAGTGATGAGCCTGTTGCTCAAAATTTAGACTTAACAAAGTTGCATAGCAGTAAAATTTTTATTGCTACGCCTTGTTATGGTGGTATGGTCACTGAAGAATATCATCGTAGTATGATTAATTTAACTAATATTATGATACATAATAAAATTGATTTTGTTGCTATGACATTAGCAAATGATAGTTTGGTTACTAGGGCAAGGAATACATTAGCATCAATATATTTAACACATAAAGATTGTACTCATTTAATGTTTATTGATGCTGATATTAGTTTTCCATGGGAGGCAGTATTACAATTAATCCAACATGATAAAGATGTTGTTGTTGGTGCTTATCCAAAGAAGAACATCGAATGGGAAATATTACATGATGCAGTAGTTAATGAAAATGTAAGTCCAGATCAACTTGAGGAATATAGTACAAGTTATGCTTTAAATTTTGTTGTTGAATCTAATGATAAGTTAGTTACAGATGATAGTTTGATTAAGTTAAAAGATGCTGGAACTGGGTTTATGTTAATTAAACGACATGTTTTTGATAAGTTTATTGCCGGTTATCCGGATATAAGTTATGTTAATGATATAAATATCGGGCAGAATATTGCACAAGACTTTTATGCTTTTTTTGATACGTCAATAAGTGAGTCAAAGCGATATTTGAGTGAAGATTATACATTTTGTCGCCGGTGGCAAAATTTAAATGGTGATATATGGTTAGATCCTAATATAAGACTTAACCACGTTGGACATCATATATTTTCAGGTAATACAAAGACTTTATTTAAAACGGTGTAGTTATTATGGACAGAGAACCAGTTACAAGCCTTGGGGCAAAGAAACTCCAAGATGACTTAAAAAAATGTATGGAACTTCGCCCGCAGATTATTGAGGCTATTTCAACAGCTCGTGATTTTGGCGATATATCAGAGAATGCAGAGTATCATGCAGCTCGAGAACAGCAGAGTCATGTTGAAGGCAGAATTTTAGAATTAAATGGACGATTAGCAATAATAGAAATTATTGATTTAGATACGATTGTCCCGGATAGAGTTAAATTTGGAACAACAGTTAAGGTTGTTGACTTAGATACAGATGAGGAGATAACTTACACTATTGCTAGTGACTTAGAATCGAATCCTTCAGAAGGATGGATTAGTTATAAATGTCCGTTAGGTAAATCCTTGATTGGTAAAAAAGTTGACGATATTGCTGATTTTGAACATGCTGGCTCGTATAAAGAGTTTGAAGTAATAAGTATTAGTAAGGTCGAGTAACTATGGCCCCGGTGGTGAAATTTGGTAGACACGCTAGGTTTAGGTCCTAGTTCCTGCGAGGGAGTGGGGGTTCAAATCCCTCCCGGGGCACCACTAATTGGAGAAAAAGAAATGTTTCACGGACTAACATGGATTTTATTATTGCGTTTTTGTATGGAAACATCATGCGTGACAGTTGCTTTTCCGACACAATTTTGGGCAGAGAAAGAATGTATGTATTATGCTAAGGAAATGGCAAAAGGTTATCAAGCAACAGTAGGGATATATGATGCTCAAATGTATCCAATATGCACTGAAGGTGATTTTTTATTCAACGGAAAATATAATCTTTGATTATTTGAAATGATTACTAATTTAACAATGTATTTCCTTATGATTTACATTACTGCTACTGCTCAGTGGCTTGGTGCAGATAACTATGAGGATCTTGTTATCAATAAAGATGAACTTTATTGTTTAGCAGAAAATATATATTGGGAAGCTAGAGGCGAAAGTGAGTTAGGGCAGATTGCAGTTACCCATGTGGTTTTGAACAGGGTTGCACATTCAAAATATCCTAATACAATTTGTGAAGTTATCCATCAAGGTGTTATGAAAGAGAGTTGGAAGACAGCACAATATCCAGATTTACCAGACGAGGAAAGAATTTACTTTCCTGTAAAAAATAAATGTAAGTTTAGTTGGTGGTGTGATGGACGTCCTGATGACATTGAGTTAGTAGATCGGGAAACTGAGCAATATAAGATGCCAGCAGTTAATGCATGGAAGGATAGTATTGTTGTAGCTGTTCATGCATACCTCGGTGTTACTAATGATCCGACAGTTGGTGCTACTCATTATTTTGCACATGATATAATTGATACCCCTAGTTGGGCAAAAGTATATAAGGTGACAACTATAATTGGCGGTCACACTTTCTTACAAAGACCATAGGCATTGCGAACTAGGGAGACGAAGTAAAGAGGCAGCTCGGCTGCCTTTTTGCTTTTAAATAAATATTGTTATGGATATTTTTGAGATAACTCAACCGTCAACGGAAAGAGAAATTGATCAATTTATCGATCGAGCAAAAACTTCCATTGTTGGTAAAGAGTTACCTCCGCGTAAAATTGCAAAAGTTCTTCAACGGCGTATACGTCCTCGTTATGGAGTAATTGTTAATGCTGAAGTTCCGACTAGTGGATTAGAACCAGGCAACATGAATATAAATGCTTATTTTGATCATTCAGAATGGGATAGTAAAGATAATATTGAAGTAGTATTAACTTATCATAAAGATGATGCAAAAGGATTAGTTGTTGATGAGAACGGTTGGAGAAATTTAGCATTTAAAACAAAGCAAGCGTTAATGCATGAGTTAATACATCGTGCTCAATATACAAAGAGAGAAGGGTTTGATCCTCGCACCGAACATGATGTTATAGAAGTTATTCGTAAGTTTCAGCGTAGTCGTGATGAGGAGCAACAAGAATATTTGTCCCAAAGTGATGAAGTTGAAGCACATGCTCATGATATTGCGTTGGAGTTGCGTAACTCATTATCATCAGCAAATGAAATAAGAAATGTTTTAAGAAATTTTTCTAAGATACCGCAAAGTCCAGATAAGGTTCCAAGTTTATCATTATGGGTATATGGAAAATATTTTAAGCGCAATCCATCTCATCCAGTAGTTAAGGTAATGTTAAGGAAAACATATCGATATTTGCAACATTATATGGAGATATAAGTGAGAGCATTATTCTGCACAGTTCCAATTGGTGCTTTGTTTAGTATACGTCCTTGTGTAGAACCAAATTTTGGTGCATCTGAGGTTGTAGGTGCATTAAAAGAAGAAGGAATTGATGTTTTACATTTAGATTTAAATGCGGCATTAAATGATTATAGATTTAAAGCAAATGAATCTGATTTATCAGATTATGATTTTGATATTTTAACGAATATATCACATTTAAATCGTTTTCTTGACAATGCAGAAAGTTCTTTTATTCTTAATGATTGGGCTTCTTATTTGTCAATATGTGTTAAATCATATATGGATAAAGAGAAAATAGATTTTATTTGTTTTTCTCTTACGCATACAGTTATGCGACGATTGCATTATTCGTTAGCTGGTTTTTCTTTTTCAGTAATATTAAGAAAGTATTTTGATTTTATTCCTTATTCAGTTCCATCGTATTATGGTGGTAAGTATATGTTTCAACTTTTAGCATGGATGGCTCCTGCTCCGACATCGTCAAGCATTAAAAGTTTTTTTGAGTATGCAGCCCAAGCTCTCCCTTCAGAATATTTGCCAATATACTATTTTAATGCTAATAGTTCGAGTAAAGATGAGTTATTACCAAGTTGGGGGTCAGAATATCAATTTGTAGAGCATATTAGAACTAAGTTAGACGAAGATAAAAATTTTTTATTGGAAAGAAACAAGAAAATTATTAAGCCAGAGATAAAAATAAAAGGTTTAAGTGCTCCAACTGGTAAGATTGTTACTTATTACCCAGATGTAGTGCCAAAAAATTATTATGATGCTGAATTAAAAGTAGATAGTTGGTTACCTGATGATTTTCTGATTCATTTTCCAGAATTTCGTTTACTTAAACCATTTAATTATTATAATTATAGATTTTCCGAGGGTTGTATTTTTAAATGTTCATTTTGTTATCATAGTTTAACAGGATGGCTATTAAAAGATGAAGTAAAGCCGGTTGTTGATAAGTTAGAAAGATTTTACGACTCGGGAGTTAGATATATAAGATTTTTTAATGATAATATTAATTTTAAAATGTCATGGCTTAAGGAATTCTGTAATGAGATTGTTAAAAGGAATATTAAACTTAACTGGACTGACTCAGCAAATTTAAAAGTAGGTGATCGTGATATGTTTTTGGCTATGGGAGAAGCTGGATGTGTTAAACTTTGGTATGGAACTGAGACTGCATCACCACGTATTTTAAAAGAAATAGATAAATGGACAGATGATCTTCCTGAAAGAATTGATAATGTGTTGCATTGGGCACATGAAGCTGGTATTGCTAATAGTGCTAATCTTATAGTAAATTTTCCACATGAAACAAATGAAGAATATGAAATGTTGCGTAGTTTTTTAAAAAAATATTATGAACAGAATTTAATAAATTGTTTTAATTGTCAGCCATTAGGGATTTTTAGTGATAGTGCAATGTATAAATATCCAGAAAGATTTCGAATTAGATTAATTCCAAATCAGAAAGGAAATTGGGATGGTATGTCTTGGGGCGAAGCATGGGTAGAAATAACAGAAAGTGGAGAAATTTCGTCTAGCACTTTGAATAAACGAGGAGAATGGCGAACTAATCATTTATTGGATAATATTGATATTCCTATAATAGAAAATGAAAGTCCTTGTATGATATATGAAAATGATTATCTTTTTTTTGCAATGGTAGCATTAAATTATAATTTACAAAAGAAAAAAGATGTTTATCATTACATTTTTAAGAATACTGATAGAAAGGAATTTAAAGGTTTAATGAAAAATTGGAGAGAATCTCATGTTAAAGATTATGAGAAACGTCTTAATGACATTTATGGAACATAAAGATGTATCAATATAAAGCAACCTTAAATAGAATTATTGACGGAGATACAATTGATGTTGATATTGATTTAGGATTTAATGTAAAAATTAAACAAAGAGTTCGTCTACACGGCATAAATACTCCTGAAGTTCGAACTTTAGACCTCGAAATTAAAAAGAAAGGACTCGAAGCAACGGATTATTTGAAAAAGATTTTACCAAATGAATTTATTATAGAAACAATTTTAAATAAACGTGGAAAGTATGGAAGAGTTTTAGGAATTTTGTGGGATAAAGAAATTAATATTAATAAAAAAATGGTTAAAGAGGGCTATGCAGAAGAATATCGTGGAAAATGAGTTAGAAATACCAGAATTAGACCTGCATGGTGAACTAGTTCATCCTGCATGGGGGCGATTTAAAACTTTTGCAAACGAATGCCATTTAGAACATCATAAAAAGGCCCGAGTAATTACCGGCAAAGGTAAAATACTAAGAGAATTTACTATTTGGGCTACTAACCATCCAAAAGTTTCTACTGTATATCTTGAAGCTACAGGCGGAAGCTTTCTTATTCACTTTGCAAAGTAACTTCTCGGTAAATATAGCTAACATGGAGACAGTATTTTGAGTTTTGCTATTCTTACCTTGTTGACAGCATTAATTATTGCTGGCGTTGCCGCCTGGTATAGTATTATTGGCCTAAGTACTTTATTTGGCGCTGCTGTGATTCCTATTATTATCATGGCAAGTTCATTAGAAGTTGGAAAACTAGTTTCAGCAAGTTGGTTATATAGGAACTGGTATATTGCACCAAAAACTTTAAGAACTTATCTCGTAATTGCCGTCTTTGGACTTATGTTTATTACCTCTATGGGTATCTTTGGCTTTTTATCCAAGGCGCATATTGAACAATCATACACTACAGTTGAAGCACAATCAAAGGTTGATCAAGTTGATGAAAAAATTTCTCGTATAGAAGGTCGTATACTTGTTACTAAAGATAAAATAGCAAGATTGCAAACAACCGATGTTGAATATAATAATGCAAATCTTTCTAGATCAATTGAGCAACAAATTGAACGGCGCGATAGTGCATGGGATCGAGTAGAAAATAGTATTGATCAAGAGCAATCACAAATTAATGCATTGCGTACTCAATTAGATAAAGACATATCAGTACAACAGGATCGTCTTGAAAGTGCTAAAGAACGTGTCCGTGAAGATACTGCTATAAAAGAAAAAGCAATTGAAAGATTAGAAAATGATATAGCACAACTGGATGCTGATGTTAAAGCATATACGGATAAGGGTGTAGAAAAACGTAATTGGGGTAATCCAATTGATTGGATTAAACGTGGTAAAGAACTACGTGAAAAACAAAAACCAGAACGAACTCGTATTGCAAATGAAATTAAAAGTGTCGAACGAGAAATAGCAAGAATTAGGAACAATGAAGTTGCTGTTGCAGTTAAAGTGCAAGAAGAAATTAAAACGTTGCAAGATGCATTAGCTATTGATATTGCTCCATTCCAAACTAAAATTGATGGTTTCCGAGATAAAGCACAGTCTGAAATTGATGCCGCAAATGCAGAAATTAAAAGGTTGCAAGATCAACTTGGTGTAAGAGGAACCAACACTGAAACTTCAATAACTGCCCTCGAAACAGAAATTGATGTGTATTATGTTGATATAGATGCTTTAAAAGAGGGAAGATATGCTCTTTTACACAATGTCCGCACATTAGAAGCGGAAGTAGGCCCATTAATGTATGTCGCTGAAATGATTTATGGAGATGATACAAAAAATAATCTTGACAATGCTGTTAGATTTGTTATAATGTTATTAATATTTGTTTTTGATCCATTGGCAGTATGTTTAATTATAGCGGCGAATATAAGTCTTATGAGAATTTTTGGTAAAGATAACGATAGACAAATGCCTGGAGCATTAAGAGGTTTTGTTGAAGCCCAAGAAAAAGATAAAGTAATTGATGAATTTTTTCGTGAGGATTTTGACGACGATGACGAAGTAAAAAAAAAGACCTAGAACCTAAAGTAAAGATAGTAGTTAAAGAGGTTCCCGTTGAAGTAATCGTCGAAAAGGAAATAATTAAAGAAATACCTGTAGAGGTAATAAAAGAAATAATCAAAGAAGTTCCTGTAGAGATAATTAAAGAAGTAGAGAAGGTTGTTGAAAAAATAATCGAAAAGGAAATTATTAAAGAAGTGCCTGTAGAGGTAATAGTTGAAAAGGAAATTATTAAAGAAGTGCCTGTAGAGGTAATAGTTGAAAAGGAAATTATTAAAGAAGTTCTAATTGATAAAGATAAATTTGCATCAGAGTCGTTGCGTAGACCAGATGGCACACAAATTCAATTAAAAAGGAACCCATCCGGCACAGATAAGATGCAAGGATCGTTATCAGAAATTGGAGACTCGGGAATATTAACTAAAAAGGATCGTGTTCATAGAGAAGTTAAAAAAGAAACTGGACAAAAAAGATTAGATCCATGGACTGGAAATTTACGATGGCATAAAGCAAAATATGAAAAAGATGATGAAAACCCAAATAAAGATTCGGAGGATTAATGAGCGAAATCGATGAAGTCGCGTTAGTTTGTTCGTTTTGCAGTAAGAGTCGGAATGATGTTATTAAGTTAATTGCCGGACCTGAAGTATATATATGTAATGAATGTGTTGATCTGTGTTATGGTATTATTAATGAAGACACGGAACGGGAAGAAGTAATAAAGGATATTCCCGATCCAACTGAAATTAGAAAATTTTTAGATCAATATGTAATTGGGCAAGATAATGCTAAAAAAGTTCTTAGTGTTGCTGTTCATAATCATTATAAAAAAATTCTTAATCCAATAGTAGATGAAGTTGAACTTGATAAAAGTAATGTTATCATGCTTGGCCCTACGGGTGTAGGTAAAACACTTCTTGTTACTACGGTTGCAAGGTATCTTAAGGTCCCAATTGCATTAACTGATGCAACTAATATTACAGAAGCAGGATATGTTGGTGAGGATGTTGAGAATATTTTACATCGCTTACTACAAAATGCTGATTGGGATGTAGGATTAGCAGAACGCGGTATTATCTACATAGATGAGATAGATAAAAAGAGTAAACGTACAGAAAATGTTTCAATTACAAGAGATGTTAGTGGCGAAGGTGTTCAGCAAAGTTTATTAAAACTTGTTGAGGGAACAATTTGCCGTGTGCCACCTGCAGGTGGACGTAAGCATCCTAATCAAGAGATGATTGAAATTAATACTGCCAAAATATTGTTTATTGTTGGCGGAGCATTCATAGGATTAGAAGATATTGTGCAGGATCGGTTACATGAGTCATCAAGTGTTGGATTTAATGCAGATTTAAAACTTAAAGTAGATTCGTCGAATAAAATGGATATTTTGTTAAAAGCACAACATAAAGATCTTATTAAGTACGGAATGATCCCGGAATTTATGGGAAGATTTCCTGTTCTTACTATATTAGGTGATTTATCAGATGAGGAACTTGTTAAAGTATTAACTGAGCCGCGAAATGCAATAACAAAACAGTTTGAAAAGTTATTTCAGTTAAGCAATCTTACATTAGAGTTTACTGATGATGCATATAAAGCAATTGCTGATAAAGCAAAGGAAATGGAACTTGGTGCAAGAGGATTAAGAGGTATTTTAGAGTTACTTTTACTCGATGTGCAGTATAGCATTTCGAAATTAAAGAGAAAGAAAGTGTCTGGTATTATTATAAATGGAGAATTTATAACAGACGAGGCAGAACCAGTTTATGTTTACAAGGGAGGAAACAAAGACTAACAACTATGGCAAGACATAACAAAAATAATCGGCGACAAACTCGCCCGGAGTATTTGGTTAACAATCGTATTCAGTTTCAAAAGGTAAGACTTATTGGAAAGGACCGCGAACAATTGGGTATAGTTGATCGGAAAGAAGCATTATATCAAGCACGGAGGGTCGAGTTAGATCTTGTTATAATTGCCGAAAAGGCAGACCCGCCTGTTGCACGAATTATAAATTTTGATAAATTCAAATATGAGCAACAAAAGGCAAAGAAAGAAAGGGAAAAGAAAAGCCGCCTTAGTCATATTGAGCTTAAAGAAATGCAGTTTCGGCCAGGAACACATGATCATGATATTGGTGTTAAAGCCAGTAAAGTTAAAAAGTTTCTAGAAAAAGGACATAAGGTAAAAATTGTAGTAAAATTTAGAGGTAGAGAACGTGCTCATAAGGGGCAGGCTAATGAAATTTTTGAGAGTATATTAAATCATATGTCTCCGTTAGAGGTAAAATATGATAAGCCTGTTGATTATCGTGGGCATAATGTTTGGTGTGTTTTAAAAGTATAATAGGGTAGAAATATGGTTTATGATAAGTATGATAGTAAAAGTCGCAGAAAGCCTCGCAGTTTTGATAAAAAAAGATCTGATAGATCTACTTTTGGTTTAAAAGTATATGTGCAACATGGCGATATAGATAAAGCACTGCGAAAGTTAAAGAAAAAAGTTAATAATGCTGGTGTTATTAAAGAATTAAAAGAACGAGAATTTCACGTAAAACCCAGTGAAAAACGTAGAGTCGAAAAAGCTCGTGCTGTAGCACGATGGAAAAAGAAAGTGACCGCGAGTGAAAAATATTTTTCGTCAAATAACAACAGAAACAGAAGAAAATAGTTTATGGAGTTTACCTCAATGAGTGTAATTAGTCGTTACGAGGTTCGACTACAATGTATGACGTTAGCAACAGAGTTAAGTGGTAGTCAGGAACCTTTAGATCAAGTATTTGAAAAAGCAGAAAAAATATATGGGTGGGTTAATCAAGTAGGAAATGTAAACAAGAAACGTCCTTCTCGAAATGAGACTCGAAATGAGAAACCACACAAACCCACACGTTATAATCCACAAGATCGACATCGTGAACAGCAACAGCAACAGCATTATCGATCGCAAAGAGATAGTCAACCGGATATGTTTGACTAATATACCAACATATTGAGCCTTTTTTTAAGGTTGACAAATAGTTTTAGTTATACTATACTAAATAATAGTATAAGATGCCTTATGGGTCTTATGCTTTAACTCGCTTAATATAAGGAGGAATATATGAGCAATATGATAGGTATTGACTTAGGTACCACGAACTCGTGTGTCGCCGTTATAGACGGTGGTACCGCAAAAGTCATTGAAAACAATGAAGGCGACAGAACTACCCCTAGTATTGTTGCGTTTACTGATAACGACGAAGTTGTTGTTGGTCAATCAGCAAAACGACAGGCGGTAACAAACCCACACAACACCCTGTTTGCATTAAAACGTCTTATTGGGCGGAAATTTGATGAAGATGTCGTTCAACGCGACTTGGATTTAATGCCTTATAAAATTGTTAAAGCAAGTAACGGTGATGCTTGGGTTGAAGTAAACGGTAAAGCAGTAGCACCACAAGAAATGTGTGCTCGCATCTTACAGAAGATGAAAAAGACTGCGGAGGACTACTTAGGTCGTCCAGTTACTGAAGCCGTTATTACAGTCCCGGCATATTTTAATGATTCTCAGCGTCAAGCAACAAAGGACGCAGGGAAAATTGCCGGCTTAGATGTTAAACGTATTATTAATGAACCCACGGCGGCCGCTCTTGCTTATGGTTTAGACAAGCAAAGAGGCGACCAGAAGATTGTTGTATATGATCTGGGTGGTGGTACGTTTGATGTATCAGTTATTGAAGTTGCAGACGTTGATGGTGAACATCAATTTGAAGTATTAGCAACAAATGGTGATACGTTCTTAGGCGGTGAGGACTTTGACCGTCGCATTATGGACTACCTTGCTGATGTTTTTGAAAAAGAACAAGGCATGGATCTACGTGGTGATGCCCTTGCAATGCAACGCATTAAGGAAGCGGCAGAAAAAACGAAGATTGAATTGTCCACAAATAAGCAGACAGATGTTAATCTGCCATACTTGACTGCTGACCAAAGTGGTCCAAAGCATTTGACGCTTAAACTTACTCGCGCAAAACTAGAATCCCTAGTTGATGATCTTGTTAAAAAGACTGTCGAGCCATGTAAGGTAGCACTTAAAGATGCTGGACTCTCAACTTCAGATATTGATGAAGTGATTTTCGTTGGTGGGCAGACTCGTATGCCTAAGGTCCAGGAAGCAGTTTCCAAGTTCTTTGGAAAAGAGCCACGTAAAGATGTTAATCCTGATGAAGCAGTAGCAGTAGGTGCGGCTATTCAGGGCGGTGTGCTCGGCGGCACAGTAAAGGATGTGTTGTTGTTAGATGTTACACCGTTGTCTCTAGGTATAGAGACATTGGGCGGCGTAATGACAAGACTAGTAGACAAAAACTCTACAATTCCAACAAGTGCAAGCCAGGTGTTCTCTACTGCGGAGAATAATCAAACTGCTGTAACAGTTCACGTGTTACAAGGTGAACGAGAAATGACTAGTGGTAATAAGTCATTAGGTAGGTTTGATTTAACTGGTATTCCACCAGCACCAAGAGGTATGCCACAAGTTGAAGTGTCGTTTGACATAGATGCAAATGGTATACTTAATGTGTCTGCTAAAGACAAAGCAACTGGTAAGGAAAACAAGATCGTAATTAAAGCAGGGTCTGGTTTATCTGATGCAGAAGTTCAGCAAGCAATACTTGATGCTGAAACACATGCTGAAGAAGACAAGCAACTGCGCGAACTTGTTGATGCACGGAACAATGCAGAAGCAATGGTTCATGCTGTCCAGAAAACTTTGGAAGAAGCAGGTGATAAAGTTGAATCAACTGTCCGATATGAGGTTGAAACAGCAATCACAGATGTAGAGGAAGCAGTTAAGGGTGATAATGCTGAAAATATTACGAGTAAGACTACTGTAATGATGGAAGCAAGTCACAAAATTGCTGAACAGATGTATCAACAGGAACAACCACAGGAAACTGAGGATGTTGTTGATGCAGAATTTGAGGAAGCACGATAAATTGCCCTTTGGGATTTATTGTGCAAACACTCGCTTACTAATAAGGAGGAATAGCGATGAATGATTTAACAAATGAACTTCGGTTCGATCTATCTACACTAAACAGGATGACTGTAGGGTTTGATCGTCTCTTTGATGAGATGATGGGCCGACGCTGGCAGAATTCTACTTCAACCAGTCCTGGATATCCCCCATATAATGTTGAGAAAATTGGTGCTGACAGTTGGCGTGTAACTGTTGCTGTTGCCGGCTTTGGCGAAAGTGACATTGAGGTTACTGTTGACAATGGTGTTCTTAATATTGTTGGTAAAAAAGAGCAGAAAGACGATGACACTGTGTTGTATCGAGGTATTGCAACACGACAGTTTAACCGTTCTTTTAATCTTGCGGATTATGTAGAAGTTGATGAAGCAATACTAAAAGACGGTATGCTTACACTCAGCCTGGTACGTAATTTGCCAGAAGCATTGAAGCCGAAGAAAATCAAACTTATTTCGAAATAAGTTAAATTTCTAAGGATATCTATAGTGGGGCCAATGTGCCCCACTATTTTTTTGAATAGTGTACAGGGTTATCCAGTCATCGATAAATAACAATAGCAACTATTGTTGCCAACATATAGGGAGTTATTGTATGGGAGATTTGTTAAAACACAAAAAACCATTTCTACGTTGGTGGCTTTGTGTGGCCTTGATGCTTGTAACAACAGTTGGAGCAGTTTCGTCAGGAATTGTTGAAAATGTTTATAATACAGATGTAACGAAACTCAGTTTTTTGATTTTTGGATTATTAATAATAATGACTGGCAAAGCTGGTCTAGATACATTTCGTTTAGTTTCTAAAGAATCATACACAGGTAAGGATATTGAAGAAAAGTATGCCGCGGCAGAACTTGGCTGGTTTACTTCAGATTTATGTTTGTCTGTAGGTATGATAGGAACTGTAGCAGGATTTATTTTTATGTTGTCGACTGCATTTGCATCTATTGATGTATCAAATGTTGCGTCACTCCAAAATGTATTATCTCAAATGAGTGCAGGCATGGGGACAGCATTATACACTACAGCTGCTGGTTTAATAAGCAGTGCATTTTTAAAGATCCAATATTTCAATTTTTCAACAGAGATAGATCGTTTAGCAGTTGAACATGGTATAGCACATGGTGAATCGAAGGGGTAAGTATCATTCAAACGTATCATTTTTAGATTTATTGTTTAATATGGTCGTTGGGTTTGTGATGCTTTTTATTATTGCGTTTTTGCTGATTAGTCCTATTACAAAGGACAAGCAAATTGAGCAAAAAGCAGAGTATATAATTACGGTTACGTGGCCACTTGAACATTGGGACGATGTTGATACTTGGTTACAGGATCCTAACGGCAAAATTTTATCTTTTCGAAATAAAGAAATTGGTTTAATGCATTTAGATAGAGATGATCTGGGTAGAGCAAATGATAGTGTGTATGTTGAAGGAGTTGGAAATATAACATATCCGTATAATAGGGAAATTGCAACTATTAGAGGATATATGCCAGGTGAATACGTTCTTAATGTTCATATGTATAGAAAAACAATATCACCTAATCCGGGCACAATAGCTGAAGATTCTACAACTACAATTTCTCCTGGTGCATCAAGTAATTCTGATAGTGGTATTAGTAAGCCAGTAACAGTTACTATTTTAATTGAAAAAATAAATCCAACAGTTAAAACAATTTATACTGCACAAATTGTATTAGAAAGGCAATGGCAAGAAGAAACAGTAGTTAGATTTACATTAGACCGTGACGGCGAAGTACGAAAAACAGATTTTACAAAGTATTCATTGGTTAAGAAAAGAATAAATCAAACTACAGATAACACAGGTTATGATAGAGCATTACCAACAGGTAGTGGAGGCCAAAATCCAGCAGAGGAAGGTTTTTAATGGTAGATAGTGATTGGGCTAATATATGGGCTGGTTTAAGTGGATTAACAATCGCTTATGTTTTCGTAGTGGCAGTGTTATCATGGTTTGTAATAGGATCATCAGGTAGATGGTGGGTTAAAGGTCTTCTTATTAGTTTAACAATATGGTTTGGAACAACATTATATTATTCAGTGAATAATTTTATGGGATGGCCAACTACAGAATATATGCAAAAAAATACTATAGAAATTTTATGGTTTCAAGTCCGAGAACCGAGTAAAAAAGTTGGTGATCCGGGTGCAATATACTTATGGGTAAGGGTATTGCCAAATAATCAAGAACCAGAAGGATTTAGTCTTAAAAATGTAGCAAAGTATAAAGAAAATATATGGTTTGTGTATATGGATAAGAGGGCTCCGAGAGCATTTAAGTTAGAATATACTAGAGAAACTCATAAGCAGCTTGAAGAATTAAACAAGCAGAAGCAGGAAAAAGGTGCTCGGGGTTATGTTGAAAAAGACTCAGATGATAAAAAGAAGGTCGCAGGTGGTCAAGTTGTTAATTATAAAGACCGTATGAATATAAAGATTATAAATCCAGAGGATATAATACCAAAAAAACAAGATTAACATTGACAGATTGTTGTAATTCAAGTAAAATGTTAAATAGTAGTGCAGGAAATAAAATATGCCAAGAGATAAGTTAAGTGTAAGTGTCGGAGATGAGGTTTTAGTTAGGACTGATGATACAATTCATCTTAGTACACCGAAGAAGTATAATGTCGTCTTTTTTAATGATGACTATACTCCTATTGAATTTGTAGTGACTGTTTTAATGGATATCTTTCATCACTCTGAGGATATTGCAAAAGAAATAGCACAAATGGTGCATGACGAAGGTAAAGCAATTGCAGGAACTTATAATTTTGAAATTGCAGAGCAAAAGTCATTAGAAGCAATTAGCCAAGCTCGTGCTGACAAGCATCCACTTCAAGTAAAATTAGAGCCTGTAGCATAAAGTGACAGAACAAAATAAAACCATAACAATAGACAATGATCCGGATACCGGAGTTTCATCTGTTACAGTAGAACAGATATCACCTGATGCTGGATTAGAAATAGGTGGTGTTAAATTAAGCACTGATTTGCCATGGTATGGAGACGCTGCTATACTTTTATTTTTTGCGGCTCTTATATACATTGTAAAAAAATATATAGATAGATGGTTCGAGAAAAAGAAAAATGCATAATATAACAGTTACAGATAGTGCAAAAGATAAAGTAAACGAATTATTAGAAAGTGCTCCAGACATGAAAGCAGTTCGTATATTTGTTGAAGGAGGATCCTGCTCTGGTATGCAACATGGTATGACATTTGCAGATGTAAAAGAAAAAAGAGATATAGAATTTTCTCCTAGATTTTATATTGATCCTATTGCATTACAATTTATGAATGGTGCTACAATAGATTACGAAAATGATGGTATGCACGAATCTTTTGTATTCCATGATGTATTTAAAGAACAAGGCGGCACTGGATCGTGCGGTGGTTGTGGTTCTGCACATTAATTAAAATGGACATACAAGAAAAATATAAATATGGTTTTACAACAGATGTAGAATCTGAGAAGTTGCCCCCTGGCCTAAACGAAGAAACAATTACTGCAATAAGCAAAAAGAAAGATGAACCACAATGGTTATTAGACTGGAGGCTTAAAGCATACAAGCGTTGGCTTAAAATGGAAGAACCTGCTCATTGGGCACATCTTTCATATCCAAAGATTAATTACCAGGATATAGTTTACTTTTCTCGTCCTAAGAAAAAGTATGCTAGTTTAGATGAAGTACCGCAAGAAATATTAGATGATTTTGAGAAACTAGGTGTACCATTACAGGAACGTGAGAAGTTAGCAGGCGTTGCTGTTGATGCAGTATTTGATAGTGTTAGTTTAGGTACAACATTTACAAAACAGTTAGAGGAATTAGGAATTATTTTTTGTAGTTTTAGTGAAGCAGTACATAGATGCCCTGAAATAATTAAAGAGTATTTAGGTAGTGTAGTCCCGCAAGGTGATAATTATTTTGCGGCACTTAATAGTGCTGTGTTTAGTGATGGCAGTTTTGTGTACATACCAAAAAATACAAAATGTCCATTAGAGTTAAGCACATATTTTAGAATTAACGATGAAGATACAGGACAGTTTGAAAGGACACTAATCATTGCCGACGAAGGATCGTATATCTCATACTTGGAAGGATGTACAGCACCAATGCGTGATGAGAATCAATTGCATGCCGCAATAGTAGAATTAGTTGCGTTAGACAATGCAGAGATTAAGTATTCAACTGTGCAAAACTGGTATCCTGGCAATGAGGAAGGCAAAGGTGGAATTTATAATTTTGTAACTAAACGAGGAAAGTGTAAAGGCTATCGTAGTAAGATTACATGGACACAAGTTGAAACTGGAAGTGCTATTACTTGGAAATACCCTTCTTGCATATTGCAAGGAGACGAGAGTGTTGGAGAATTTTATTCTGTTGCATTTACAGGTAATTATCAGCAAGCAGATACTGGCACTAAAATGCTACATATAGGTAAAAATACAAAATCAACTATTATCTCAAAAGGTATTTCAGCAGGACATGCAAATAATACATATAGAGGATTAGTTAGAATTGGCAAAGGTGCAGATTTTGCTAAAAACTATACACAATGCGATTCACTTATGATGGGAAGTAACTGTGGAGCACACACGAATCCCTACATAGAGTGCAAAAATAATACAGCAACAATAGAACATGAGGCAACTACCTCAAAAATTAGTGAGGACCAATTGTTTTATTGTCAGCAAAGAGGAATTGATGCAGAAAATGCAAGGAATCTTATTGTGAATGGTTTTTGTAAGGAAATATTTTCAAAATTACCGTTAGAGTTTGCAGTAGAGGCAAACAAGTTATTAGAAGTCTCAATGGAGGGATCGGTAGGATAATGAATAACACTCAAATACAAGAAGCAATAGACAAAGATAAAATTGTTCTGTTTATGAAAGGAACACGCGATTTTCCACAGTGTGGATTTAGTGGTCGTGTTATAAAAATATTAGAACAATTTGGTACTGAATATCAAGAATATGATGTTTTAGCAGATTCAGAGTTACGAGATGGTATTAAATCATTTAGTAATTGGCCAACAATTCCACAACTGTATGTTAATGGGGAATTTGTTGGTGGTTCTGACATTGTGTATGATATGCACAAAGACGGAACAATCGAAGAAGCATTAAAGTAATGGAACTGGTTCAGATAACTTGTACAGATAATAATAAAACACTTAAAGCAAGTGTTATGAAAAAATCTGACAGGTTTCTTGAAGTAGTAGTTGAAGGTACTAATACAAAAGTAATATTAAGTAAAAAAACGCCAGTAGACAAAGTTTACATAGGACGCATGGCTGGATTAGAGTTTACAGCAACAGGTGAAAATGCAGGATGGTCATAGACGATAAACTTGAACATTACAAAGATAATTTTGAAGCTTTGCAATCAATCGATAGTACGGAAGTATATAAATGGATGATCTCCTTTGGTAAAAAGTTATTAGAAGATCCATTAAGTGAGGAAAAACGTATTGATGAAAATAGAGTTAGTCGTTGTCAGTTTAGTTTGTTTGTTGATTGGGAAGATGGTAAGTTTAAGGCATGGAGTGATGCTATGATAGCAAGTGGTTATGCTTATATACTATTAGATGTTTTTAATTCTTCTCCAATAGAGGAAGCAAAGCAGATTACAACAGATCATTTTAAAAAAATAGAAATGGAACAATTATTAACAATGAATAGACAAAATGGTTTTTATCAGATGATTGAAATGATGATTAACAGGATACAGGCAGTATAATGACAGCACATGCAGAAAAAGGCGAAATAACGGATCCTATAATCCAAAATATTGTAAATAATTTGAAAAGTGTTTATGATCCTGAGATTCCTGTTAATGTTTATGATTTGGGATTGATATATGACATAACATTAACAGAAAAGAAGTGTGATATACTAATGACATTTACATCTCCCTTTTGCCCTGTAGCAGATTATCTGTATGAAACAGTTGGAGATGCTGGAAAGGTAGAAGGTATAGATGAAGTAGAAGTAGAAGTAACTTTTGAACCCGCATGGGATATGGAAATGATCCCCGAAGCAACAAAGCTCGAAATGGGATTGTTGTAAAATGAATGATTAATAATATTGATACCGGCGAAGGTAGAGTTAAATTCTCATATAGAATCATTGTAGTAGTCAGTGATAAGGACCCTATTTCACGGATGATGGATTCGTTGAAAGCAAATGAGCAATTAAATAAATGGGCTGCTGGGTATAGAACATCTCTTACTACAAAATTTCTTTATAAAATAGATGGTAATATGTTATTTTTAGAATCATTAAATGTTGTAGAAAAGTTTAAACAAACTTTTGATGGTAAGGAAAGCAGAGATTACATAATCAAGAGTTTACGAAAAAAGAAGAAAAATAAACCAAAAACTTTTAAAAAGAAAGGAGAGACGAAGAAATGAGTACTTTAGTTCCAATGGTAGTTGAGAAGACCGGACACGGTGAACGAAGCTATGATATTTACAGCAGACTTTTAAAAGAACGCATTGTATTTTTGAATGGAGTTGTTGATGACATATCATCAAATTTGATTGTAGCACAAATGTTGTATTTAGAAAGTGAAAGTACAAGTAAGCCTATAAATTTTTATATTAATAGTCCAGGAGGACAAATTTCTTCTGGTATGGCAATATTTGATACAATGCGATATATTAAACCAGCAGTGCATACAATGTGTGTAGGCCAAGCTGCAAGTATGGGATCATTTTTATTAGCCGCAGGCGAAAAAGGAAGTAGATTTGCATTACCACATTCTCGTATTATGATTCATCAGCCACTTGGAGGATTCCAAGGACAGGCTAGCGATATAGAAATTCATGCTAGAGAGATAATTCGTTTAAGAGAAGAACTTAATACTTTGTTAAGTGAACTTACTGGCCAGACATTAGAAGTTATTAACAATGATACAGATAGAGATAATTTTATGACTTCTAAAGAAGCAAAAGACTATGGAATAATTGATCAGGTAGTTGACGAGAGAGAATAGTCAATGGCATTAGTTATTAAGGAACTTAATCTCCCATACTGTGAGAGAGTTGTTCAGGGCATTGATGAAACTACTGGTCTAAACGGATTTATTGCTGTATATTCTACAAAACTTGGCCCAGCATTGGGCGGAGTTCGTGCATGGAAATATCCTCGAAGTTATGCCGCACGGAAAGATAGCATTTTACTCGCTAAAGCAATGACTTATAAAAATAGTCTTGCTGGATTAGATTATGGCGGCGGTAAGGGTGTAATTGATCTCAAAGATGGACCAAAGACCAAAGATATGCTTAAAAGTTTTGGTGAGCTAGTGCAATCTTTAAATGGAGATTATATTGCTGGTAAAGATGTAGGAATTACTATTCCAGATTTAAAAATTATGTCACAAACATGTGATCATATTGCTCATGTAAATCCAGACATACGCAGTGTAGATCCTTCGCCTCCTACAGCATTGGGTGTTGTTAGAGGAATGGAAGCATCTATAAACATGCTACGAGATAGGATGGCACCCGGTAAGAAACTTGAGGGATTACATGTTGTTATTCAAGGGCTTGGAACTGTTGGATGGCGTGTTGCAAGTATGCTCAAGAGAAAAAAAGTAAAATTAACAGTTACAGATATAAACAAAGATTTAGTAGCAAAAGCAGTTTTAAAGTTTGGTGCAACGCCAGTTAAACGTCCAAGCAGAATTTATGATGTTGAGTGTGATATTTTTGCACCGTGTGCATTGGGCGGTATTATAGATGAAGATACAATTGAAAGATTTAAGTGCAAAATAATTTGCGGTTGTGCAAATAATCAACTTGAGGATAAACTTGCTGGATATGCTATGTTAGTAAAGAAGATTTTACTTGCTCCGGATTATTTGGTTAATTCGGGAGGTGTTATTAACAGTGCCGCGGAACTCTCAGGTGATTATGATGAATTTGATGTCGCTATTGCAATAGATGGGATATTTGAACGTCTGATGGAAATATACGAGATTAGCCGAGCAGAAAGTATCCCTACAAATATTGTGGCTAATCGTTTAGCAGAAGAACGCCTAGCAAAGGGTAAATAATACCACTAAATTGGGTCTATTTTCTTAAGGTTGACAAAAACTCAAGATATCTTATAATAGTAGTATGAATATAGCAGAATTTTGGGATTTGTTAGCAAGGCATGATTGGACTTATGATATGAGCGATGATCATCGGCAGTGGCAACGTGGTAGAGATCAAGCAGAGCATATACAACGTGTCGTAAAAAATTCACCCCCTGAATTCCAAGAATTGCGTAAAGCATTTTCTGATTGGGCATGGGGCAGAAGTAAAGTAAAACCAGATCGCCCAGAATGACTGCAAAGATATTACCATTTTTAATGAAGGTCCATTATGATCGGCTTCCTGATCATATGCGTGAATCAACACGCAGGTATATTGAGGATGGCCTCGACCCAGGTGGGTTTTTAAGTTCAATTATTACTAATAATCTTTTTGAAGCAGTAAACAGAGCAGATGACACTAATACTGAATTGCTTAAATTTTGGGTAAACTTTTTTCATAGTTTTGCACCAGCAATGTGTTGGGGATCAAGAGAAAAGTATGAAGCATGGCTTACATCCGGTGGAACAAACAAATTATATAAGGATCAGTAATGGAAAAACAATTCTTTGATCATTCGTATGGGTTTAATCATATTAAGTTAAACCTCAGTGGCCCAAAAGGCAATGTGTTTTACTTGTTGGGTGCTATAGAAAATCTTGTTCAACAATGCGAAGGCCGAGAAGTTGCTAAAGGTTTTTGTGAGATGGCAATGGGCACTGCTGTTAATAAACTTGGATTTAATGTTCATAACGATTACAACACAATCCTACGATACTGTAAAGAAAAAACAGGTGTCACTTTTGTTGCTAACGACAAGATGGACCAACTTGACGATGACTTGTACGAAGTTAGAAAACGTACAGACGATGTGTGGCTATGACTGAAAAAGAACATCTGGCCAAACTTGTTGAAAAGACAAAAAAATGGATAGTGTATTGGTATGATACACAAGAATGGCATGAATTGAATCTCACTGATCCGGCTTTTTATGCAGAACATCTTTATAAGGCTGACATTGAATGTATTCTTGTTCCTAAAAAATGTTATGATGATCCAAAGTGGAAAAAATATCTTAATGAAATGATTGAAGACGAGATTTGTATATTACCTGGTAAAAGTTTAAATTAAGGAGACTTCTATGAGTGGATTAAATGATTTTGTTGCAGAAGCAGGATATCTTGTAGTGCTTCATCTGAATAATACTATTGAAATTTTTGATAGGCAATACAAATATATCTCTGATGACCACGATGTTCTTGATCTTATGCGTAAGAATAAAGTATTAGTCCAAACATGGAATGGTTATGCTGGCCGAGATAATAAAATAGGTATTGGTGAGTGGTATCAGTTTCCTGAGGAAGTCCGTGATAAAGAGCCTATTCATATTAAATAGTATTAATGGATTTAGAATATATTCTTCAATCAGATAAGTTATTACCTGATCAAAAAAATAAATGGAAAGAATTAGACGAGTTTTTCAAAACTAATTCAAAGTATTATAAATCTATTAATATTGAAGATGCGGTTTTTCTTGTTTACACTGGAGGAGCTGGTGGTGATTTTGTTCTTAATACTTTTTTTGTTAACAGCCTGGACAAAGATCATCGTCCGACATTGCATAATAATAGATATACAATACATGAATCGTATATAACATTAGTAAGTCCAATATTAACTAACGATAATATTGCTTTACTGAGAACATTGGATGTTTCTGGTACTTTTTCTGAGAGTAATGATGATAATATTAAGAAGAATATATTAGGAAAAGCCAATTATTTTAAGATGCATTCATTACCAGTTATTCCTTATTTCTATTATAAAAATTTTGACAAAGCAAAAGTAATTAATATTAATGTGTGGGATTCATATTGGTTTGAATTTTCTATATTACTCTGTTATGTTAAAATGAGAGAAGACGAGATATTAAGTACAGTAAATCCAGTATTTTTTGGTTCCTCATTAGAACAACGACAATCAATAAGAAATGTATTTAACTATGTAAAAAATTTATTAGAACCAAAGGAAAATTTTAAGTTAATTTTTTCATTAATTGCCTACGCAGTTATAGATACAATGATTATTGAAAATGTTGTCTCTGCTAATAAATTTAAATTTAAATTTACTATAGATACAACAATTATCGAAAATGTTGATGATCTTGTTGAGAAAATAATAAATTGGTTAAACGATAATAAAAGAGGGTGTTACGGTGCAGTTTACCCATATGATATGAAAAAGGCCTCGGCATCTGGCAGACCATGGTCAGGTATGTTAGATTTTTTATCTGATGATCAAATGTATGATATTTCGTATGAGGATCTTTTTTGTAATCAAAATGAGAGAGTTATAATACAATTAATGGAAGCATATAATTCGTCTCAGCCTATTGAATATTATGTAGCAGAAATAAAAGCATATCATGAAAGAAATTTAAAGTTGATTAGCAAACTTAATGATGAGATAGTTTTAGCATTGGAAATATTAACTAATCGTTGACAAACCGAATTCTTTATTGTAATATAGTAGTATGAAAAAGTACATTTATCTTGCTGGACCAATTGCTGGTTGTACTGAGGACGAGGCTAATAATTGGCGTGGATATGTTCAAGACAATCTTAATGAGAATATAATTGGAATTTCTCCGTTAAGGTGTGAGCCAATATCAACGAACCATTATACGTCAGGTACAGATTCTCGATTTAATACACCTAAAGCAATTGCCGCAAAGAATTGGTATGATACTGAGTCATGTGATTTAGTATTAGCATATTTGCCGAAAGAGTTAAACGAACGCCGACCGTCGTATGGTACGACAATTGAGATAGGTTGGGCAATTGGTTTGCGGAAACCACTTATTGTTGTAACAAATGATGAGTATCTAGCATCACACCCACTTATACAAACTAATGCAAATTGGATTTTTGATAATTTAATTGATGCATTAGATGTTATACATGGATTGTTTGGTGACTATGTTGGTAATTAACAATGCCAGATTTTAATATTACGGTTGAGGAAATAAGAGAGAAATGTACTTTGCCTTGGGTAGTTGTTCTTGATAACGGTATAAAAGTAATTGAATGCCATGTAAGGACTAAAGAAAAGGCAATGGGTCTTGCTGAGAAGTATCAGACAAGAACATGGGTTAGAACCGCACCGGCGCACCGATTTTTAAAGGATGGTTTTAACTTGACAGAAGGACATTATCGTAGTAATATAGATAATGTGGAGGTGCTTAAAATGAAACATTAGTTAGATACTGATAATAGATTTAAATAGTGATATAATAATATAGGCGGGTGGCTTCCGATCAGCTGATATTATAAGTGTGAATATAATATGGATTAATTTTTTAACAATGAAAAGATTTAATAGAGGGTTAGTATATACTAATTTGTACAAGACTATGCAGTACCACCACCTTACTGTGTAGTCGACTAGGTAAGACTTGTACGGGTGTCAAATTACACTAGACACAGATCATGAGGCAGGTCACCGTTTATGGCGGAGAGAGGGGCCATTAGCAATAAATATGTTTAGAGGTGGTGCATGAAAGATTCTCGAAATCTGAAACATTTAGACGACGCTGCAAATAGGGTCGTTGTTTATTATAAGGATAAGTGGCACAAGAGAGATGTGCCAATTTTAAAAAGTTTTGATCATGCTTCGTGGTTAAGTGGAGTTGTCTTTGATGGCGCAAGATATTTTAATAGAACAATGCCAGATATAATTGCCCATATGACTAGAGCAATTAAGAGTGCTAAAGCAGTTAATTTAGATCCTAATATAACAAGTGATGAATTAGTTGAGTTAGCAAAGGAAGGAGTTAAATTTTTTCCAAAGAAGGCAGAACTTTATATTAAACCAATGTTTTGGTGTACTAAAGGAATTGCAATTGATAACAATCCTAATGATACGCATTTTTCATTTAGTTTAGCATCAATACCATTACAACCACCTGGAGAATTAACAGCTTGTTTTACAGATAGAATTAAACCATTGCCATTGTCTGATACAGTAGACGCAAAAGCATCGTGCTTATATCCTAATAGTGGAATAGCACAACGCATTGCTAGGTCGTTAGGATTTGATGATGCTATAATGCTTGATATTTTAGGTAATGTTTGTGAGTTTACCAGTAGTAACTTGTTTATGATAAAAGATGACACGGTATACACCCCAATACCAAGTCAAATGTTTTTAAGTGGGGTAACTCGAGGTAGAGTAATTACTTTGTGTAAAGATAATGAGATTCGTATTATTGAGAAAGAAATTTCTCCAGAGTTTTTGAAAGAAGCTGATGAACTTTTTATGACAGGAAACTTAAATAAAGTTTTACCAGTAACCAAATTAGAAGACAATGATCTTGGTATAGGACCGCTTTCAACTACAATACGAGATCTCTATTTTGATTGGGCTGCAAAACTACCGAAAATTCATTGAGGATACTATGAAACTCATCGCAGGAAATTCGAATATCGATCTTGCTCGTAAGATTTCTCAAAAGACTGGTGTGCCTTTATCTAAAGCAAATATTGGAAGGTTTGCTGATGGAGAAATAAGGGTTGAAATAGATGATAATATGCGTGGTAAAGATACATTTATAATTCAAAGTACCAGTTCACCAGTAAACACAAATTTAATGGAACTCCTTGTTGTTACTGATGCATTGCGCCGAGCAAGTGCAAGGCGTATCACTGTGGTGATTCCATATTTTGGATATGCAAGACAAGATCGTAAAATGGCAAGTAGGGCACCAATTAGTGCCAAACTTGTTGCTAATTTAATTACAACAGCAGGTGCCGATCGTGTGTTAACGGTTGATTTACATGCTGGACAAATACAGGGATTTTTTGATATTCCTGTTGATACACTTTTTGCAAGGCCAATTTTAGTTGCTGATATTAAGGCAAATTTAAATGGTGATAAGTTAGTTTTTGTTAGTCCTGATGCAGGAGGAACAGAACGTGCTAGAGGATTTGCAAAAAAGTTTGATACTGAAATTGCTGTTATAGACAAAAGGCGTCCAGCACCAGGTGCAAGCCAAGTTATGCATGTAGTTGGTGATGTTGAGGATAGGGATTGCCTTATTGTTGATGATATTGTTGATAGTGGTGGATCTCTTTGCAATGCCGCTGATGCATTAATGGAGAGAGGAGCTACCAGTGTTAAAGCATATATTACACATGGTGTTTTAAATGAATTGGCAGATGTAAGAATACCTGATAGTAATCTTCGTGAAGTAGTTGTTACAGATACAATTAAACCTGACAGGCCAATTGAAATTGGTTCACTTCGTTATGTAAGTATTGCTTCGCTTTTAGCAAGAGCAATTGTTAATGTGCATAATGAGGAAAGTGTAAGTAGTTTATTATTTGAAGAAGCTTGGGAAGACAACGAATGGATGTTATAAATGTTAATTATTGCAAGACATGGACAAAGTTTATATAATCGAGCAAATCTTTTTACAGGAACTGTTGATAGTAAGTTATCAAAGAAAGGTATTAAAGAAGCAGAAAAGTTAGGACAAGAGCTTACAGATAAAAAAATTCGTTTTGATTATATTTTTAGTTCGCCATTGGCTAGAGCATATGATACTGCTGAAATTATTTTAGAAAAAACTTTTAGTGTTTGTGATATTAATATTCATCAACAGCTAGCAGAAAGAGATCATGGTGATTTTACTGGTAGAGATAAAGCAGAATTGTTAATAGAATATGGTGAGAAAAAATTTCGAAGTTTTAAACGTAGTTTGGATATTCCATATCCAAATGGAGAAAGTGTCGACAATGTTGTTAATCGATTAACTTCGTGGCTTGTAGAAGAACTTTTACCTCTGCATGATAAAGGACATATTTTGGTAGTGTCTCATTCTGATACAATTAAAGCATTAAATTTGTTACTTGAGTTAATTACTGAAGGCGAAGCAACTGAATTTATAGTAAAAACAGGTGAAGCAATTTATGTACCGTGGATAACTGTTAAAAACAATGTTTTAGTTTAATGTTGATTATCTAGTTTTGCTCGTAGTTTAGGCGATGTTGTTGTGTATAAAAATCTTAATTTTTCACCCGGTCGTGCTCGTCGAAAGCATTCCTGAACTGCTAATGTCGTTTCGTGAAACCCACATAGTATGAGTGGTAGTTTTCCTGGGTAGGTACACATATCCCCTACAGCAAAAATACCTGGAACATTGGTTTGAAATTTTTCTGTATCAACTGGAATTTTTCGTCCATCTTCATCTAATGTTAATCCCCAACTTTTGAGGAATGTTAGATCAGTTTTAAGTCCAAAAAAGATTAGTATTTCATCACATGGAACAATTTCGTTACCATTTTCTGTTTTAACAGTAGCATATTCAACTTTTCCACCTTTACGATGTATGCTGTCTACATCACCAGTAATTTCTTTTACATTAGGTAATGCTCTTGCTTGGTTTACAGTATGTGGCGCTGCACGGTATCGAGAGGTACGATGTATTAGTGTAATTTCTTTTGCTTCTTGTGCTAAATCTACAGTCCAATCTAATGCACTGTCACCACCACCAAATATAATTACTCGTTTATTAAAATATTTTGCACGGTCCCTAACTGCATATTCAAGACCTTTTCCTTCAAATTCTTCTAACCCTTCAGTTTCTGGTTTTTTTGGATGGAAGTTGCCAGCACCACCAGCAATAATAATATTCTGTGTTTTAAATGCTTTGCCAGCAGATGTTCCGATAAAAAATCCATCATCAGATGGAACCAGTTGTGCAATTGTTTGTGCTAAATGGAAAGTTGGATTAAATGGTTTAGCCTGTTTCATTAATGCATCGATATGTTCTCTTGCAGTTTGAGAAGGAACACCTGGAATATCATATATTGGTTTCTCAGGATATAATTCTATACATTGACCACCGGGCCGTCCGAGACTATCAATTAAATGGCATTCGAGGTCGAGTATTCCTGCTTCAAACACTGTAAATAATCCTATAGGACCTGCTCCTATTACTATAATGTCAGCGTTTGTTGGTTTTTTTATTTGCATTAAATTTTGGTTCCTTAATAATTGATGCCCAACCAAGACTTCTTACAAAGTAATAACAAATTCCAATTTTCCATTTAGGTATTTTAGGATCGGCGTCCCTCATACCTTGTCTAAATATTTTATCTGCTTGATCCCTTAACGCTGTAATGCGTGTTTTTGAAAGGTGTGCTTTATGTGCTCGTATAAGTCCATACAACATATCGTGAACAACTGCCGCCCTTGCAACATCCCAAGGAGAGATAGCAACCCACATTGGTCTAGCAATTGATGCAAGGTCTGTATGGTAGCCTTTTGGTACAGTAATTAGTAAACTATAATCGTGCTTGTGGAGAACCATGCTTGCTCCAATGCCTTGCCATATTTTTAAATAACTATCATCAATAAAATCAAAGATTTCGTATGATAATGGTTTTGTTAGGACCCAATGTCGATTCCCTAAAAAATCTGCTGTAAGTAAACTATGCCACATCTGACTTAAACCTTTCCCAAGCAGTCTCGACTTGTGTGTCGAGACCGAGTTCATCTTTAATTGTATTTAAAGTTTTACTTGGTATTCTTGACTTTTTCTTACCAATTTCTTTTACTTCATCCGGTATTCCTTCGTCAAGACTGTCGTTTAAGTCCCATGGTCCCCAATGACTATGTTTTAACATTTTAACTAAACAATCTTCTTTCACATATGTAGCATATGCTCCCGACTCTTCTACAATACCGCCAAGTGGATAATATTGCTCTTTACGCATTACTATATTATTACCATTGCTGTTATCAAGTACAACATCACCTTGCTCAATCCATGCATGAGGAAACCGTCTTCCTTTTAACTCGCCTTGTCCATAAACATATGCATGTATCATTTTCATACCATATACTTCTTGCTCTTCAGTCATGTCTATCATTGTTCTACCAGCAACATGAAAACAATCGCCTGCTCCTTCTTCAAATAAATCACTTTCAAGTGCAGTTTTTAACATAGACCAATTTTTGTCTTGTTTTGACTTTTCTTTTCTCTTACTCTTTTTAGGCAATGTAACTTTCCATGCCTCTTTGGCAGCTTTAACATTGATAGGCTCCCAATTAACTAATTCTTCTTCTGGGAAATCTTTAAAGAAGTTAGGATCATCAGCAACATCAAAGTAAGTAAAGTCCTCAATTGGAATCATATGTGTCCAGTTACCATCACGTGGTCTATTAGTAAAGGCATATTCACCTGTCTCAACATTGATAACCGCATGTGTTTCTTCTGGCTTCGGTATAGATCCGGGATCTTCAAGGCCCTGCCGGAAATGCTGTAATACTTTTGGGTCTATAGGTCTAAAATCATGATGAATAACTTCGCCTTCATCTAACATGCCAACAATCTTTGCTTTGGGTGCCAAGTATTCCCATACTTGCTCGTTATGATGAGGTTTGCCTGCCCAGTAGTTTGCCGCGGCCTCTTTTATTTCATTAGAATCTGGCTTGTGTCCTGCATCTAATAAGTAACTAATCTCAGACGCCCAATTTATATCATGTCTTTCTACATCTCCAATTGGTTCTACTTCATAAACATAATCAGTTGAACCACCAGCAACATCTATATCATCTTCATTACCAGTCATAAACACTGACCACGAATGTTGTCTGGATTCCATTGGTCTATGTTGGTGTAATATATGATACCATTCTACATTTTCCATCCCTTCCTCATAATCATCTTCACCAGGGGTTAAGATTTCACCAACTTCAAATTTATCATGACTACCGTGATAATATTTTTGTGTTGCTTCAGTAACTGCTGATTCAAATTGTTGTTTTAATGCAGTAACTGTAGTAGCAGTATTTGTATTGCTATGTTTAAGAGCAATACCACCTGCGGCTTTCCAAGGCTTAATTTGGTTGCTAAAATCATCAATTAGTATGTTTGGTGTGCCATCTGCTTGTGTTGCATAATCTTGTTTGCGTTTATGTATAATAACTTCCTTTGGAAGAAATGCACTGAGGTTGTTTTTAACCCATGCTCTTTTTTGAGGTTCTGAATTTGGATCATTACTTAAAGGAGATGAAAGTATAATATATTCTCCTGCATGTTTTTTAATAGCGGCAAGTAATGCCTTAGCACCTGTGTGTGGTTTTAAGTTAATCCAAAAATCATCTCTTGCTCTAATAGCATCTAACGCATCATCAATTGTTTTACCTTGTGATTTCATTAGTGGTAAAATATCACGCCAACTTTCTACACCGTGCATATTTGCCCATTCACCAAAAAAGTCAACTAACACGCCATCCATATCAACATATACTATTGGTTTGGCTTTAAGATTACGCCGACCGTACATTTCGACATCCTTTTTACTTAGAATGTCAGTATCTCCAAACTCCTTAATCGCCCCAACGCCTGCTGGTAGTTTCTCACCTTTAGGAACAAAAAATTTATGTTTGCCCTTTTTTGCCCTTTTTAATCCGTATGCTGGCATTGTTGTATAATCAGGTATGCCACCACCGCCGTGCATTTCTGTTAATTTCTTTGAAACTTGTGCAAGCCATTCGTCTCGTGATATGCCAAGATCGCCAGGTCTCTTAATGCCACTCATATCAAGCACATCTATAATTTTATCTGCACTAATATTTCGATTACTGTATCTTGCTTTACCTTTGTTGGAAACAAATGGATCCTCTGCTGGATCATCTTCCCAAAAGTCTTCCATGTCAATACGCACAATGGACATGTCTTTGTCTGTGTCGCGGAATTCCCATTCCATTTTACCTGCCCAGTTTAATGCATCCTCTGGATGATCAAACGCAAATATACCAGCGATGTCATTATTGTATCGATCGCCGCCTGGACCTTTAACCCAGTTGCTTGGTTGGAATTGGACTAAACCTTTCTTTTTAATGTTCGGAACATTTTTTGTAAAGGTAACATGGTAGAGATACTCAGGCTTCGCCGATAATTCTTTTAATTTCATTGATCTCTTTTTTCATTGTATCCATTTGTTTTTGCATGTCATCTAACTCAAGTTTTAAAAATTCAGTGTCTGCTTGATCTTCTTTTTCTTTATCTTGGAACCATCTTGCTAAAGCATGAGCATCTGATTGTGCATATGGATATTTGGCACGTGCCCGCATTATCATTCTTTTATAAAGAGGATCGGACCCACTACCAGCCGGTGATGTAGCATCACGCTTACCGCCTTCTCGGTCGTCTTCGGGTTTTTCGACTAATTTTGTTTTCATAGTTTTTTTCTCTTCATAAGTATTGTTAACTTTAGACTTGACTTTTCCCACATCTTCTAGTAACATAACAATAGTATTTATTACAAACAAAGGATTTTATTTTTCGTATGCGTATTGAGCAAGACACCAAGTTAGATTTTAATGATGTTTTACTAAAACCAAAGCGATCAACCCTTACAAGTAGGAAAAGTGTAAATTTAGAAAGAGAATTTACATTCCGTCATTCAAAATATAGTTGGACTGGTGTGCCAGTTATGGCATCAAATATGGATGGTGTCGGAACGTTTTCAATGGCAAAAGTATTGCAAGAGTTTAATATGCTTACTGTTATTCGTAAGCATTATACTCTTAATGATTGGGAACACGCAATTGGAAATGGATTAAGTTTAAATAATATCTCAATTTGTACAGGAACTAATGCAATTTTTGAGGATGATGCTGAAGATTATAAGAAAGCAAAAATAATTTTAGAAAAATGGCCAGATATTAAGTTTATTTGTATTGATGTTGCAAATGGATATCAGCAGAACTTTTCAGATTTTGTTAAGCGTGTTCGAGATGATTTTCCTGATAAGATTCTTATAGCAGGTAATGTTATTACAGGTGAGATGACTGAACAGTTAGTTATAAGCGGTGCTGATATTGTAAAATGTGGAATTGGCCCAGGTTCTGTTTGCACTACGAGAATAATGACAGGTGTTGGTGTTCCACAGTTAAGTGGTATTATCGAGTGTGCTGATGCAGCGCATGGACTTGGTGGAAATGTTATTGCTGATGGTGGATGCACAGTTCCGGGAGATGTTGCTAAAGCATTTGCTGGAGGTGCAGACTTTGTTATGTTAGGCGGTATGTTAGCAGGACATAATGAGGGTGAAATGCATGTTACCAATGGAACAGCAGAGTTTTATGGAATGAGTTCGGATCGTGCAATGGAAGTGCATGGTTCTCGTAAAGATGGATATCGTGGTGCGGAAGGCCGTGTTGTTAAAGTTCCTGCTCGTGGACCAGTAGGAGATACAGTTGTTGAGGTACTTGGAGGTGTCAGATCGTCATGCACATATATTGGTGCTCGTCGAGTTAAGGACATGCCAAAGTGTGCTACTTTTGTTTGTGTCAATAATCAGTACAATCGAGTATATGAACAGTATGATGTTGGTAAATAGATTTAACCCATTCTGTTCATTGTAAAATAATTTTAAGGAATAAGCCGTGACCCCACAGCATGATATTTCTGTTATCAAACGTGATGGCAGACGCGAACATTTAGATATTAGTAAAGTACACAGAATGACATTTGAAGCCTGCGACGAGTTAGCAGGCGTATCAGCAAGCCAAATTGAGATGAACAGTGGTTTGCAATTTTATGATGGTATTACTACTGATGATGTACAGGCAATTTTAGTTCGTAGTGCATCTGATCTTATTTCTTTAGAGAACCCTAATTATCAATTTGCAGCTGCTCGGCTTTTGCTTTTTGCATTGCGTAAGCAGGCACTTAATTCGTTAAATTTTGGTGAGTGGCCGTTTTTGTATCCACATCTTAAAGACATTATTGGTCGTAATTTAGAATTAGGATTGTATGATACAAATATTAGTGAAATATACGATGAGGATGAAATTGATAAACTTAATAGTTTTATAAATCATGATAGAGATTTTCTTTTTACATATGCAGGATTAAGGCAAGTTGTTGACAAATATCTTGTGCAGGATAGAAGTACAGGAGCTGTTTTTGAAACACCTCAATATATGTATATTCTAATTGCGGCACACTTGTTTGCAAATTATCCTGAATCAACTCGTTTACAATATGTAAAAAGATATTACAATGCTATTAGTACACACAGGATTAATATTCCTACTCCAGTAATGGCAGGTGTGCGAACACCATTGAGACAGTTTGCTTCGTGTGTATTAGTTGATGTCGATGATAGTTTACCATCTATTTTTAGTAGTGATATGGCAATAGGACGTTATGTTGCACAACGAGCAGGCATTGGTATCAATGCTGGACGCATTAGAGGAATTAATTCTAAAATACGTGGCGGTGAAGTTCAGCATACAGGTATTATTCCTTTTCTTAAAAAGTTTGAAGCAACTGTTAGATGTTGCACACAAAATGGTGTAAGGGGTGGTAGTGCTACAACACATTTTCCAATTTGGTATCAAGAGATTGAAGATATACTTGTTCTTAAGAATAATAAAGGCACAGATGATAATCGTGTTAGAAAGTTAGATTATAGTGTTCAATTACGGCGTCTTTTTTATGAAAGATATATTAGTGATAGTACTATAACATTGTTTAGTCCACATAATGCACCTGAATTGTATGAGGTATTCATGTCAGGTGATGATGTAGAATTTCAAGAGTTGTATGAAAAATATGAAAGAGCATATAGTATTCCAAAGAAAACTGTAAGTGCTCGCGAACTAATTAATGGACTTTTGAAAGAACGGGCCGAAACTGGTCGTGTTTATATTATGAATGTTGATCATTGTAATACTCATAGTAGTTTTACTGATACAATATATATGAGTAACCTTTGCCAAGAAATTACATTACCAACACAACCAATACAAGAAATTGATTCAGATGGTGAGATTGCATTATGTATTCTTTCTGCTGTTAACATTGGGCGTATAAATCATGTTAGTGAATTAGAAGAAGTATGTGATTTAGCAGTTAGAGCATTAGATGAAATTATTGATATGCAAGATTATCCAGTTCCTGCCGCAGAGAAAAGCACTCGGGCACGAAGATCATTAGGAATTGGTTATATTGGATTAGCACATTATTTGGCAAAGAATAAAGTGGGTTATAATGATGAAGATGCATTACAGTTAATAAATCAGTTGTCAGAAGCATTTCAATATTATTTGTTAAAATCTTCTAATAATTTAGCACTTGAAAAAGGAAAATGCGAATACTTTGATAGAACAAAATATGCACAAGGTATATTGCCTATTGATACATATAAGAAAGATGTTGATGAGTTAGTTAGTAATGAGTTACAATATGATTGGGAACAGTTGCGCGAAGATATAAAACATTATGGACTTCGCAATTCAACATTGTCAGCACAAATGCCATCTGAGAGTTCATCTGTTGTTAGTAATGAGACCAATGGCATTGAACCACCAAGAGATTATATCTCAACAAAGAAAAGTAAGAAAGGCCCCCTCAAGCAAATTGTGCCTGAATTTAATCGTTTAAAGAATTTTTATACATTGCTTTGGGATATGCCTAATAATGATGGCTACATTAAACTTGTTTCTATTATGCAGAAATATTTTGATCAAGCGATTAGTGGTAATTGGAGTTACAATCCATTGCACTACGAGAACAATGAAGTTCCGTTAAGTGTTATGGCAAATGATTTGTTAAAAACATACAAGTATGGATGGAAGACTTCATATTATCAAAACACATATGATTTTAAAACGGATGATAGTGTTGATAGCATGGATGACGACATGCATATAAGCAGTGATCAACGAGGATCATTTAAGAAAGCTTTAGAACTAACACAAGTCGATGATGAAGAATGTGACGCTTGTACAATTTAGTATAATCTAGTATAATATAAACTATGAAAACTGTTTTTAATTCCAACAAAATTAATGCCGCCAAGCAACCAATGTTCTTTGGAAAAGATTTAGGAATTCAGAGATATGATAATTACAAATATCCTATTTTTGAAAAACTAACACAAACACAGTTAAGTTATTTTTGGAGACCAGAGGAAGTAAGTCTTCAAAAGGATCGTAATGATTTTCAAACACTTCGTAGTGAACACCAGTCTATCTTTGTATCTAATTTAAAGTATCAAACTTTATTAGATAGTGTGCAAGGTAGAGGACCAGTTCTTGCATTTTTGCCATACTGCTCTTTAGCAGAGTTAGAGTCAGCAATTATTGCATGGGATTTCTTTGAGATGATTCACAGTAGGTCATACACATATATTATGAAAAATATTTTTAGTGATCCTACACAATTGTTTGATGAAATTTTAGATGATAAAGCAATTATGGCAAGGGCGGCATCAGTAACTAAACATTATGATGACTTTTTAAATTATTCCTCAAAGTATAATGAAGGAAAAGGCAATATTAGAGATCTTAAAAAGTATCTTTATCTTGCATTAGTAAATGTTAATATTTTAGAAGGGATTCGTTTTTATGTTTCGTTTGCTTGCTCGTTTGCATTTGGAGAATTAAAGTTAATGGAAGGCTCCGCAAAAATTTTATCTTTAATTGCGAGAGATGAATCACAGCATCTTGCTCTCACACAAAATATTATTAATACATGGCGTAAAGATGAGAGTGAAGATAGTGAAATGAGAAAAATTATGCACGAATGTGAAGAAGAAGTGTATAATATGTATGATGTTGCAATCAATGAAGAGAAGGAATGGGCCAATTATTTGTTTAAAGATGGAAGTATGATTGGTTTAAATGATAAGTTGCTACATCAGTATATTGAATATATTACTAATCGTAGAATGAAAGCAATTGGATTAGACGCAGTGTATGAACAAGGAATACATAATAATCCGTTGCCATGGACACAACATTGGTTAAGTTCTGGTGGATTACAGGTTGCACCACAAGAAACAGAGGTAGAATCGTATCTTATTGGTGGTATAAAGCAGGATATTACCGAAGAAATGTTTAAAGATTTTGATTTATGATAAGTAAATATAATAAGTTATGCCCATGTAGCTCAGCAGGCAGAGCAGGGGTTTTGTAAACCTCAGGTCATTGGTTCGATTCCGATCATGGGCTCCATGAATAAAAATATACCATATGGGGTAAAAAAATATGAAAGATACAAAACACTGGACTAGTTGGCATGGACATCCAATGGTAAGTGCATACATCTTAATTTTGTTTGGAGTATCACTTGCGCTTGGAAGAACTGATCCATGGGATGCAGTCATGCTGTTTGCATTTTTAACAGCTGCACATAAGATTGTAAGAATGCTTATGTGGAAACGTCAGCAAACTGTTGAAGATGTAGATGATCCGATGCAAGACTTTGGGCAATTACCGCCAGTAAATAATAATGATCAAGTAGCAGATGAAGGATTGCTTGGAGATGATAACAATGCTGATGAAGTTGAGGACGAAGGTCTGATAATTTCAGATGGTGAACAAAAAGATGAAGGTACACTTTAAGTTATTAAGGAGAATGTTATGTCAGTACATGAAGAAATAGTAAAGGTTTATGAAGCTTACTCGCAGGAATCTGCTAAATTTGAAGATAAAAGTGTAAAGGCCGCAGCGTCGCGAGCAAGGAAAGCATTAAGTGAACTAGGAAAGTTAACTAAAGTGCGCCGTGCTGAAATTCAAGATAAAAAAAATAATATGTAATGAAAGGTTTGTATGACGAAGACAGCACGTTTTGTATAGTTCCTTTTATGCATTCTGTTGTATATACAAATGACGAGCTGGGGTATTGTTGTACAGCACATTATCGTAAAATGCGAACCGGGCCAGGTCGTATAGATACAGAGTTTGTGTCATCTGATACAGACTCTATACGACAAATGTTATTAAATAAGCAGAAGCCAAAAGAATGTTCTGCATGTTTTATGAAATATGATGTTAGTAAAAGGCTGTTTGTTAATAGTAAGTATACAGATCTTGACCAACCAGTTGTAAGAGGGTATGATTTTGATTTTGAAGAATATATAAAAAATCCAAAGATTGTTTCGTTAGATTTAAAGTTTAGTAATAAATGTAATTTATCTTGTCGAATGTGTACTCCTGGCAGTAGTACTAAAGTTGCTGATACTGCAAGGACAATTATACAATTATTAAACACAAAGTACCAGAATCATAATACATCAGAACAAGATTATTTTATACTCACAGATAATTTCCTTAAAGAAGGTGCTGATCGAATGGATTTTGATGAGGATACCATTGATAATATTAAAAAATTAATGCCTCAATTAAAGGAAATTCAAACAGCAGGTGGGGAAACTTTTATCAATGATCAATACATAGAAATTTTAAAGTATGCTATTGATGGTGGGTATAATGAAACTATTGCATTAGAAGTAACAACAAATGGTACAAAGTTTATTGAAGAAAAATTAGATCTAATAATGCAATTTCGATTTGTTGATTTAATAATTAGTATCGATGGAACAGAGAATACATATGAATACATTCGGTATCCGTTTAAATTTGATCTTATTGTACAGAGATTAAAATATTTAAAATCATATATTAGCAGACATAATTTAGAACATAAAGTATGTATTTCTTTTGCTTGCTTGGGGCAAGTTTATAATGTGTTTGATTATTTTAAGTTGCATGATGCTTTACGCAATATCTTTGATAACGAAGGAAAATTACATTTAAATTTAGATATGGATGTTAAAGCTCTTGAAGATAATCAAACACATCCATTGAATTGTAGTAATCTTCCAATAAATATTTTACAGGAAGCATTGGATGAATACAATGATCTTAATAGCGAAAACTATGTTGGATGGTGGTTAAATCAATTTAAAGAATATGTGTCTAATTTTAAACCAACTGATCCTAACAAATCTAAAACTAAAAATTATACATTAATGTTTGATGAGATTTATAAACAGGATTATCATGATCATTTGGATCCTAGAATAGTAAATTTTCTTGACAATTTAAAAGGAGATATATAAAATGTTAATACAATGGGTAAAAGATCGATGGGCAGAAAGAACATCATGGGACGGAGTAATGTTAGTTGGCGTCGGTGTTGTTGCTTTACTGTTTAGTCCACTTGTTAAATGGGCGGCATGGGCTGCAATTATTTACGGTGCATGGACTTTGCTGAGAGGCGAAAACGAAGAATAAAATACGGGGCTGTAGCTCAGTTGGGAGAGCGCCTCCCTTGCACGGAGGAGGTCGCAGGTTCGACCCCTGTCAGCTCCACCAGGATAGGTCCGTAGCTCAGTGGGAGAGCAACGCCTTTACACGGCGTGGGTCGTGGGTTCAAATCCCTCCGGACCTACCATTTTTTTACGAGGAATAAAATGAGTACAATATTAGAATATGTATGGTTAGATGGATATAAGCCAGAACCAAATTTACGAAGTAAAATTCGTGTAGAGGATCGTGTTAGTAATAATCCTCCATGGTGGTCGTTTGATGGTAGTTCTACACAACAAGCATTAGGCGGAAATTCAGATTGTATACTTGAACCAGTTCGGGTTTATAATAATCCATTTTTTGAAGATGCTTCTATAGTTCTTTGTGAAGTAAAAGATAGTAATGGAGACCCACATGAATCAAATGTTCGAGCAACAATGGAAGAACATGAGACATGGTGGTTTGGCTTTGAACAAGAATATGTTTTGGAAAAAAATGGCCGTCCTTTAGGTTTTCCAAAGCATGGATTTCCTGCTCCGCAAGGTGAATTTTATTGTGGTGTTGGTCCACAGAATGTGCAGGGTCGTGAGATAGCAGATAAGCATTTAACGATGTGCATTGAAGCAGGAATTAACATTTCTGGTACAAATGCTGAAGTCATGGTAGGGCAATGGGAATATCAATGTTTTGCAGAAGGTGCAAAACGGTCTGCTGATGATGCATGGATAAGTAGATATATTATGCATCGATTAGTTGAGAAATATAATGTAGTATTTAATTTACATCCAAAACCTATAAAAGGCGATTGGAACGGAACTGGTATGCATACGAATTTTTCTAATACTGAGATGCGTGATGTCGGTGGCAAAGGATTGTTTGTTGATTTGTGTAAAAAGTTAGAAATGAAGCATGATGAACATATTGCTGTTTATGGTGCAGATAATGATCAACGATTAACTGGATTACATGAGACACAACATATTAGTAAGTTTAGTTATGGAGAAAGTGACCGAGGTGCAAGTGTTCGTATTCCACTCGCAGTTGTTGAATCAAATTGGCAAGGATATTTAGAGGATCGTCGGCCATCAGGCAACGCTGATCCATATCAGGTTGTTAAACGTATTATTGATACTTTAAGTTAATTATGTGAGGGAACTTTGCGTTCCTCAAACCAAACATGTTTTTGTTTTGAAGGATCATACTTATGCATCCGAAGTTTCTTTCCTTCGCGTTGCATTTTAACAGATTTCTTTACTGTAAAACTATATTTGTAACTTTTTCTTTCCCCTTCGGGAACCATTAGAACTACTTGATTTTTATTAGCCATTAGTCTTTCTCTTTTTCGTAATTATCATCAATAAAAAGTTTAGCAAGTTCAAAGGATGGGCTTCCAGCAGGTGATACACGCATTATTTCTCTCATTACATTTTTTACAGTTTCTTTGAACTTATCATGTTCGGTTTTGCTGTGAGTTACTGCGGCTCGATACCGCTGAGTATCTGACCCAATCCCTAAATACATTTGAGTTGTTCCTGTTAAATCAAGAACACCACGCCACAAATCTTTAGCTCTATCATATTCAAGTTCCATATCAATTCCTCCAAAATGGTGTGCCCCATAAACGTTTTTCTAACTCAGGAGTGTCTCTTTTTTTTTCTCTGAACCGTTTTTACGGACATCACTACGAACAACTTTTTCAAGTTTCAAGTATGCAAGCCTTTCATTTGGTACATATCTCCAAACTATGCCTCTATTATTAACTTTTTCGAACACAGTTTTTGTTACTCCAATTGTTATTATAACAGCTTCTTCGCCATCAAGCAAGACTACATCGCCGGGATTAAAGTCTCTGTTCATTTTAAATTTTAATCCTTTAGCAAAAGATGTTGCCCAGTCCTTGATCATAAGGGCCAGTATGATACTGAGTAAAGCTGCTAGCCATGGCATTAAAAACCCGGTTATATCTAAACTTGTGCCTACTGCCAATTCTTCTATGTTCATAGCAATATTTATATAAATATTAAGTAATACAAGAAGGGGAGCAGTTTATGTCGATATTTGAAGACTATCTCGAAGATCACGTTAAAAGTCAAATTGAGTATTTAACATTCGAAGAATATCTCGAACTATGTAAAGAAGATCCACTTGCTTATGCTACACCAGCGGAAAGAATGATGAAAGCGATTGGTGTGCCAGAGTTAACTGACACAAGCAAACAGTCGAGACTTTCACGTATTTTTCTCAATAAAACAATACAAATGTTTCCAGCCTTTGATGATTTTTATGGCATGGAAGAAACAATTGAACGCATTGTAGGTTATTTTAAACATGCGGCACAAGGATTAGAAGAGCGTAAGCAAATTATATATTTGTTAGGACCTGTAGGTGGTGGTAAGAGTTCTTTAGCAGAAACACTTAAAGAACTAATGCAGATGTATCCGATTTATACATTAGTTGCAGAGGGTCCACATAAAGATACTATGTCTCCGGTTTTTGAAACACCGTTAGGATTATTTGAGCCAGGAAAATATGGTGATACAATTGAAAAACAATATGGTATCGAAAAACGATATTTAACTGGATTAACAAGTCCATGGGCAATCAAAAGATTAAAAGAATTTGAAGGTGATGTTACCAAGTTTAAAATTGCTAAACTTTACCCGAGTAAATTAGAGCAATTAGGAATTGTTAAAACAGAACCAGGTGATGAGAACAACCAAGATATTAGTTCGTTAGTTGGTAAGACTGATATTCGTATGTTAGAGTATTACAGCCAGGATGACACTGATAGTTATAGTTACAGTGGTGCGTTGTGTCGAGGTAACCAAGGGATTATGGAGTTTGTTGAAATGTTTAAGGCTCCAATTAAAGTGTTGCATCCATTGTTAACTGCCACTCAAGAAGGTAACTATATTGGTACAGAAGGTATTAGTGCTATTCCTTTTAATGGAATTATTTTAGCACATAGTAACGAGTCTGAATGGCAAACATTTAAAAATAATAAAAATAACGAAGCATTCATTGATAGAATTTGTGTTGTTAAAGTTCCATATTGTTTGCGAGTGGATGAGGAAGTTAAAATCTATGATAAAATGCTTGACAGTTCAGGAATTGATATTTCAAAGTGTGCGCCAGAGACACTTGGAGCATTATCCAAGTTTAGTATATTAACACGCTTACGTGAGCATGAGAATAGTTCGTTGTATAGTAAGATGCGTGTGTACAATGGTGATAGCATTAAAGATGTTGATCCAAAAGCAAAAAGTATGCAAGAGTACAAAGATACAGCAGGTGTTGATGAAGGTATGAGTGGAATATCAACACGATTTGCATTTAAGACATTATCAAAGACATTTAACTTTGATACTGAAGAAGTTGCAGCCGATCCGATACATTTAATGTATGTCCTTGAGGATAGCATTAAGCGTGAACAGTTTGCAAAAGAAAAAGAGGATTTGTTTTTAGAATTTATTAAGGATTACTTGAGTCCCAAGTATGCTGAGTTTATTGGAAATGAAATTCAAAAAGCATATCTCGAAAGTTATAGTGATTATGGGCAGAACTTGTTTGATCGGTATATTGAATATGCTGATGCATGGATACAAGATATTGATTTTAAAGACCCAGATACTGGTAATTTATTTGATCGTAATGTCCTTAATGACGAGTTAGAAAAAATTGAAAAGCCAGCAGGCATTGCTAACCCAAAAGACTTCCGGAATGAAGTTGTTAATTTTGTAATTCGTGCTAAAGCGAATAAGAAAGGCAAAAATCCAAAGTGGACAAGTTACGAGAAACTTCGTGAAGTTATTGAGAAAAAGATGTTTGCTTCGACTGAAGAGTTATTGCCAATTATTAGTTTTACAGCTAAAGGTAATAAAGATGATCAAAAGAAACACAACGATTTTGTCAAGAGAATGGAAGGAAAGGGATATACTAATAGGCAGGTCCGTAGATTAGTTGAGTGGTATATGCGTGTCCAGAAGAGCAGTTAAAACCTATGTCAAAGTATATTATTGATAGGAGGCTCAATCCTAAGGGTAAGAGCATCTCTAACAGGCAACGATTTATTCGCCGAGCGAAGAAGCATCTCTCTGAGCGGGTTCATAAAAATATTGTCGAACGTTCTATTACTGATAAGGGCGAAGAGAATATTAGTATTCCTACGGATGGTATACGTGAACCTACATTTGGTCACGACCAATCAACTGGTAATTATGATTTTGTATTGCCCGGTAATAAGGATTTTGTCCCGGGTGATAAAATTGATAAGCCGAAAGGTGGCGCCGGGGGCGGAGGCGGTGGTGAAGCCTCTGATGACGGCGGTGGAGAGGATGAGTTTGCATTTAGTCTAACTCGTGATGAATATTTGGATGTAGTATTTGAGGATTTAGAACTTCCTAATATGGAAGATAAAAACAAAGAAGATGTAACAGTATTTGAAACACATCGTGCTGGTTATACAACAGTTGGTGCTCCAAGTCAACTTAATGTTGAACAAAGTATGATACGAAGTATTGGCCGTCGTATTGCGTTAAAGTTTCCAAAGCAAAGACGAATAAATGAGATAGAGGAAGAGATAGCACGATTAGAGGAAGAAATCAAATACTATAAAGAAGAAGTTAAGCCTATGACAAAAAATAGGGCTATGAT
>Ga0310345_10000618_pt1 | contig 48621 bp, 46 predicted proteins | sample HC15DNA20500_MG_FD_204667 | JGI IMG/M metagenome (GOLD analysis project Ga0310345, IMG submission 204667) | Marine microbial communities from station ALOHA, North Pacific Subtropical Gyre - HC15-DNA-20-500_MG | ecosystem: Environmental > Aquatic > Marine > Oceanic | place: Pacific Ocean: North...
GTCACCGGCGGGTCCTCGGGGATCGGCGCCGCCGTCGTCACCATGGCCGCCCGCCCCGGGCTGACCGTCCTGCTGCACTACGGCGGAAACCTGAAAGGCGCAGAGGCGGTGGCCGCGGCCGCCCGCACCAAGGGCGCCGAAGTGCATCTGCTGCAGGCCGATCTGGAACAGCCCGACAGCGTCGCCCCGATGATTGCGGAAGCGGCAGCGCTGGCCGACCCGGGCGCCCCGCTCGATCTGGTGAACAACGCGGGCGTGGTGGACGCGACCGCCAGCATCGCCGACATGACCCCCGCGCGCCTGACCCGGATGTTCGCGATCAACGTGGTTTCCGCGATCCTCGTCGCACGCGGCGCGGTGGAGCTGATGCGCCGCCACGGCGCGGGCGGCGGGATTGTCAACGTCTCCTCCGCCGCAAGCCGGCTGGGATCGGGGAACCAGTTCCTCGACTACGCGGCGTCGAAGGGGGCGATCGACACTTTCACGCTGGGGCTGGCGGACGAACTGGCAGCCGAGGGCATCCGCGTCAACGCCGTCCGTCCCGGGCTGATCGAAACGCCGATCCACGGCAAGGGCGGCGAGCCGGACCGCGCGCAGCGGCTGGCGGGGCAGATCCCGCTGCGCCGCACCGGCACGCCTGATGAGGTCGCGGGCGCGATCCTCTGGCTGCTGTCGCCCGGGGCCTCCTACATCACCCGGACGATCCTTGACGTGGCGGGAGGACGCTGATCGGCCCGATCACAGGGAACGCCTTCGCCGCCCTCACCGTTGTCCCTCCGAGAACGAAAGGAGGGCTGAAATGCCGGATATCAGCACCAAGAAGATCCTTATCATCGCCACCAACGGTTTCGAGCAATCGGAGCTGGAAGTCCCCCGAGACAAGCTGCGCGAGATGGGGGCGGAGGTCCATGTGGCCAGCCCCAGTGGCCAGCCGATCAAGGGCTGGGAAGAAGATGACTGGGGCGAGGAAGTCCCTGTCGACGCAAAACTTTACGACGTGAAGGTGGCGGATTACGACGGGCTCGTCCTGCCGGGCGGCCAGATCAACCCCGACCTTCTGCGCGTGGACGAGACTGCAATGGGCCTGATCCGCGAATTCCTGGACAGCGGCAAGGCGGTCGGCGCGATCTGCCATGCGCCCTGGCTTCTGATCGAGGCCGACGCGGTCCGCGGGCGGGAAATGACCTCGTTCCACTCGATCCGCCGCGACGTCGAGAATGCGGGCGGCAAGTGGAAAGATGTGGAGGTCGCCTGCGAAAACGGCGTCGTGACCAGCCGGAACCCCGGCGATCTTGACGCTTTCGTGGCGAAGGTGGCCGAGGAGATCGCCGAAGGCCGCCACCAGCGGAAAGCCGCCTGAGCGCTGCCGCCCCACAACCACAGGTAAGCGCCTGTAAAGGCACGCAAGCCTGAACGATCCGCCGCCCGGTTCCCGCCGGGCGGCGATTTACCGCCAAGGCGGCGAGTCCCGAAACTTCCGCCGTATCTCCTGAAAGCAGCCACGATCTGGCCCTTTTGCCCCGTCACATTGCCGTCAACTATCCTGTGACCGGAGCCACCGATGCGCGGCATTTCCAGACTTCCCGACTTGATCGCCGCCCGTTTCGACAAGGCCCGTCGCGGCGAGGTGCACGAGACGGACGCCCGGGCGCCCAAACCCGCCGCGCGCAGCCAGACGGACGCTGTCGGCGCCGCCCAATACGCCATGAGCCTGTCGCGCGGGCGCAAGCCCCGCGCCGATCGGGAACGGGGGCTGATCCTGCCGGTCCAGTCGCTGGGACAGGAGGATCACCTCCGCCAGACCTTCATCGGGCGCGGCCTGTTCCTTGTCCGGCAGGAGCAATGGGACAAGCTGGGTGAGACGATCCGCAGCGCCGATGCGGCGCGCGAGACGACGAGTGAAGGCACCGGCACGGCCAGCCTGCTGTCGCAGGGCGCACGTTCGGACTTCGTGCACGCGGCGCGGGCCGCCTTCGCGCAGGGCAAGGTGCCCGACAACAACGTCATCGTCGCGCTGGAAGAAGCGCTGGAGGAAACGCCCGAGTGCTGGGGTGTCGCCACCGTGGTGGCGCAGGCGCATATGGACATCGGCCTCGCCGCGCTCGGATCCGGCCCGCTGGCCGCGCGTCCGACCTTCGACAACAAGGTCTTCCGCCACCATTTCGCCCGCGCGGCCGAGGTCCTCGACAGCTATTGCGCGGTGGAACTGGGCAGCGCCCTGCTGGCCGAGGCGCGCTGCGACCTGCTGCTCGCCGCGCCGGACGCGCCGGATCGGGTGGCCGACGATTACGAGGACCTGATCGACCTCGACCCCGGCAACCCCGCCCACATGCGCCGCTTCGGCCTGCGGCTTCTGCCGCGCTGGTTCGGCACCTACGAACGGCTGGATGAACTGGCCCACGACACCGCCGAGCGGGTGGCCGACATCTGGGGGGACGGCGGCTACACCTGGGTCTGGTTCGACGTGCTGCGCGCCGTGCCCGAAGCGGCCGAACGGCTGGACATCGACCGCTATCTCGAAGGCATGGCGGACATCCTCGAACGCCGGGGCACCCAGCATGTGGTGAACCTGATGGCCGCCCATGCCGGCGTCGTGATGGACCCGACCAGCGCACCCGACGACACCGGCCAGCGCGCCGCCGAGAACCGTGCCGCGATCAACGCCCGGTTCGCCGCGATCGTCAGCCACCACCTGCACGAGTTGCACCCCCGGCACTGGGCCGAAGCGCAGCAATCGCCGTTCCAGGCCCTGCCCGCCCCCGAGGCGCTGGCCGAGGATGGCGAGGCGATCGCGCGCAGCCTGATCTCGCGCCAGTTCCACGACGAACTCGCCGCCGGGCAGATCGTCACCTTCTCGCCCCGCGGGCTGGAGATGCAGCCCCCGGCCTGAGGCTCTTGCCCCCCTTCCCGGCCTGTCCTAGAACGCGCTCTGTTCCAACGCGGAAAGGACGGGCCATGCTGGATCTCAGCTACGAGACACCGAAACCGAAGGTCATCGCCGGCGCCAAGCACGACTGGGAACTGGTGATCGGCATGGAGGTGCACGCGCAGGTCGCCTCGAAGGCCAAGCTCTTCTCCGGCGCCTCGACCGAATTCGGGGCCGAACCGAATTCCAACGTGGCCTTCGTGGACGCGGCGATGCCCGGTATGCTGCCGGTGGTCAACGAATTCTGCGTGGAACAGGCGGTCCGCACCGGGCTGGGGCTGAAGGCGAAGATCAACCTGCGCTCGGCCTTCGACCGCAAGAACTACTTCTACCCCGACCTGCCGCAGGGCTACCAGATCAGCCAGCTCTACCACCCGATCGTGGGCGAAGGCGAAATCCTCGTCGACATGGGCCCCGGCGTGGCCAGGCTGGTGCGGGTGGAACGGATCCACATCGAACAGGACGCGGGCAAGTCGATCCACGACATGGACCCGAACATGTCCTTCGTCGACCTCAACCGCACCGGCGTCGCGCTGATGGAGATCGTCTCGCGCCCCGACATCCGGGGCCCCGAGGAGGCGGCGGCCTACATCGCCAAGCTGCGCCAGATCCTGCGCTATCTCGGCACCTGCGACGGCAACATGCAGAACGGCAACCTGCGGGCGGACGTGAACGTTTCGGTCTGCCGTCCGGGGCAATACGAGAAGTACCAGGAAACGCAGGACTTCTCGCATCTCGGCACCCGGTGCGAGATCAAGAACATGAACTCCATGCGGTTCATCCAACAGGCCATCGACTACGAGGCCCGGCGCCAGATCCAGATCCTGGAATCGGGCGGCGAGATCGTGCAGGAAACCCGGCTCTACGATCCCGACAAGGGCGAGACGCGGTCGATGCGCTCGAAGGAAGAGGCGCATGATTACCGCTATTTCCCCGATCCGGACCTCCTTCCGCTCGAGATCGAGCAGGCCTGGGTGGACGATATCGCGGCCTCGCTGCCCGAGCTGCCGGACGAGAAGAAGGCGCGCTTCGTCAAGGACTTCGGGCTGTCGGAATATGACGCGAGCGTACTGACGGCCGAGCATGAGAACGCCGCCTTCTTCGAGAGGGTCGCCGAGGGGCGCGACGGCAAGCTGGCGGCGAACTGGGTCATCAACGAGTTGTTCGGGCGCCTGAAGAAGGAAGGCCACGACATCACCGAAAGCCCGATCTCGCCCGAGAACCTGGGACGGATCGTCGGGCTGATCTCGAAAGGCGACATCAGCGGCAAGATCGCCAAGGACGTCTTCGAGATCGCCTATACCTCGGGCCGCGACCCGGAAGAGATCGTCGAGACCGAGGGCATGAAGCAGGTCACCGACACCGGCGCCATCGAGGCGGCGGTGGACGAGGTGATCGCCGCCAACCCGGCGCAGGTCGAGAAGGCCAAGCAGAACCCGAAACTCGCGGGCTGGTTCGTGGGACAGGTGATGAAGGCCACCGGCGGCAAGGCGAACCCGGCGGCGGTGAACCAAATGGTGACGGAGAAGCTGGGGTTGTAAGGCGGGGCCGGGCTGGAGCCGGCCTACGGCATGAGGTGATGCGCCGGTGCTCGCGTACGAGACGCCGTTTATACGTCCCCTGCCCGGAACAAGCCCGAAGGGCGCCGGGCAAGCGCCGGCCCGTCCCCGCGGGCTGGCGCTTTGGTGCCGTTGGCGCCCCGTGTCGGCACGGGCGCTACCAGGGCCGGCATAAATCAAGAGGCCCGAAGGTCACGCCGCGCCACCCCACGGGCCGGCGCTCGCCCGGCTTGCGCAGGCGGGCGCCGACGCCCCCACCCGGGCCACGGACGGGAAACCCTCCCGCCTCCCCTTGCCCTTCGCCTCCCGCCACGGCACCTTCCCCCGGACCAAGGAGGAAGTGCGAATGGCCGTCGGAATCAAGGAACTCATGGCGCGGGCGGAGGCCGAGGTGCGCTCTGTCTCCAGCATCGAAGCGCAGCCGATGATGCAGGACGAGGACACCGTCTTTGTCGACATCCGCGATGTCCGCGAGCTGGAGCGCGACGGCCTCATCCCCGGCGCGAAACACGCGCCCCGCGGTATGCTGGAGTTCTGGATCGACCCGGAGAGCCCTTATCACAAGCCGTGGTTCGCCGAGGACAAGACATACCTCTTCTACTGCGCCTCCGGCTGGCGGTCGCTGCTCGCGACCCAGGTCGCGCAGGAGATGGGCCTGAAGGCCGCCAGCCTGACCGGGGGCTTCGGCGACTGGAAACGCTCGGGCCTGCCCGTCGAGGAGCGGAAACCGAAATGAGCGCGGCGGTTCTGGAAGGCAAGTACGTCTCGGACCCGATGGAGGTCCGGCCGGAATGGATCGACCACAACGGGCACATGAACATGGCCTATTACGGGGTGCTCTTCGACCACGGCTCGTCCCATGTCTACCGCCGCATCGGCTTCGGCAGCGCCTACCGGAAGGAGCACCGCCACACGACCTTCTCGGGCGACTTCCGCGTGCGCTACCTGCGCGAGCTGAAGCTGGGGGACCGCGTCCGCTGCGCCTTCCAGATGCTCGACGTGGGACCCAAGAGCTTCCACTACGTGCAGGAGCTGATCCACGAGGACGGCTGGGTCGCCGCCACGGGCGAGGAGCTTTCGCTCCACATCGACCAGAGCGGTCCGCGGGTCGCCCCCTACCCGCCCGGGATCAAGGCGAAGCTGGACGAGATCATGGACGAACAGGCACACCTGCCGCGCCCCGATTACGTGGGCAAACCGATGGGGCTGCGCAAATGACCCTGCCCTATCGCGCGGCCGAACAGGTCCTGAAGCCGGAGTGGATCGACTTCAACGGCCATCTGAACATGGCTTATTACGTGGTGCTCTTCGACTGGGGCGTGGACGAGGTGCAGGACCAGATCGGCCTCGGGGTGAGATACGCCGAGACCAGCGGCTTCACCACATTCTCCGCCGAATTCCGCATCCGCTATGTCCGTGAATTGCCGCCCGGCTCCAGGGTCTATTCCACCTTCCGCCTGCTCGACGTCGGCCCCAAGGCCTATCATTTCTGCCAGGAGCTTCGGCACGCCGACGGCTGGCTTGCGGCCACCGGCGAGGGGATCTCTTTGCACATCGACCGGAGCGGGCCCAAGGTGGCGCCCTACCCGGCCGCTGTGATGCAGAACCTCGAGGCGATGCTGGCGGACCACGCGGCGACGCCGGTGCCGGAGTGGATCGGCCAGCCAATGGGCGTGCGGAAGTAGCCTCAGCGCCCGGCGCGCCCCAGATCGCGCATCTCGTCCAGCAGAGCCTTCGCGCGGTCGGCGGCCATCGGCTCCACCCGACCGATGAGCGTCTCGCGGATCGGGCCGATGCCGGAAAACCCGAGGATCGAGCGGCTGATCTGCCTTGTGCCGTGCGAGCGGAAGTAGAGCCGGTAGAAGAAGGCGGGCATCCCCATGGTCACCACCAGCCGGGCGCTCTTGCCCTTGAGGTGGCGCTGCCAGCCGTTTTCGCCGATCTCCATCGCGAACCCCTCTCGGAAGACCTGTTCCAGCCAGGCCTTCACCAGCGCGGGCATCCCGCCCAGCCAGAGCGGGAAGATCAGGACGATGTGATCGGCCCGTCGGATCGCCTCCTGCCCCTCGCGGACATAGGCGGGCAGTTCGGCGGATTGCCACTCCCTGCGCGAGCGCAGCAGCTCGACGCCGGTGTCGGACAGCGTGATGCGGCCCACGTCGTGCCCGCCGCGTTCGGCGCCGGCGGCATAGGCGTCGGCGAGGGCGTGGCAGAAATGCGAATCGCTGGTGTCGGGGTGGCCTTGCAGGATCAGGATGTTCATCGGTGCCTCCTCGGGCGGTTGCCCGATCAGACACCGGGCAAGGACGCCGCACCTTGATCTTGATCAGGCGGGCTAGAGCACCGCGCCGATGGTGCGGGCCTTCTGCACCGTCTCCTCGTATTCCGTGGCGGGGTCCGAGGCCGCGACGATCCCGCCGCCGACGTGCAGGCAGGCATGGGTCGGCGTGATCCGCGCGGTGCGGAGGTTGACCTGCAGCCGTGTCTCCCCGTCGATGTTCACCGGGCCGAGGTAGCCGGTGTAGAAGCCCCGCGTCGGCCCCTCCTCCGCGAGGATGAAGTCGCGGGCGGCGGCGCGAGGCATTCCGCAGACGGCAGAGGTCGGATGCAGGCGGCGCAGCAGGTCGGCGCGCTGCTCCGGCGTGGTGCCGGGCGCGTGGAAATCCGAGCGCAGGTGGCACAGGTTGGCCGCACGCACCGTGGCGGCGGGGGTTTCCGCAACCTCGCCGATCCCGGCGTCGGCGAAGGCGCCGGCGATCTCGCGCGCGACCACCGCCTGTTCGTCGACGATCTTCTGCGGCCAGGTCAGCGCGGCGATGTCAGCATCGGGTTCCGGCCATTGAGTCCCGGCCAGCGCCATGGTCCCGATCCCCTTCGCGTCAGCGGTCAGCAGGATCTCGGGCGTCGCCACCAGCCACGTCCCCGCCTGCGGCGCGCTCGTCAGGCAGACGAAGGCCTGCGGATAGGCCCGAGCCAGCGCCTCGGCCAGATCGCGCAAATCGTGGTCCGGCGCCAGCGGGCGCGGATCGACCCGCGAGAGCACGATCTTCTCCGCCTGCCCCGCCTTGATCGCCGCCACCGCGCGGGCGACGCGGGCCTCGTAGGCGGCGCGTTCGGTCGGCTCCGGCTCCGGCAGGTCGGAAGGCGCGGCCTGCAGCGGTCCCTCGGCGCGGGTCTCGGCGAGGCGTGTCTGCGCCTCGGTCTGCGGGCTGTCCGACAGGCTCTCTCCGGCGCGGTAGCGGACCGCCTCGCCGATCTCGACATCGGCAGGCAGGTGCCAGGCGAGGTTGCCGTCCCGCGCGTCGAAGGGGCAGAGGACGAAGCCCGGCGGCGTCTTCTCTCCGAACACCGGGCGCTCCTCGGGCGCACGGGTGGCGACGATCATGCGGAAGCTCTCGCCCCCCGGCACGCGCCACAGGGCGTATGCATGGCCGAGAGCGGCAGCGGCGGTGGCGGCGCCCCGCTGGGCGTCAGTCAATGTGGTCATTCCTGTCCTCTTCCCGTATCGCTGCGCACCATGGCCCGGCGGGCCGGAAGGATCCAGAGGGGGCGGAACATGGTGACGGCGGCGGCGCAGGTGGTCTTCATGCTGGGGCACCCGGTCTCGGGCACGGCCATGCCGGGCCGGTTCAACCGGCTGGCGGCGGAGGCCGGGCTGGACCGTGTCATGGTGCCGCTGGACGTGGACGCGGCGGGATTCGATGCGGTGGTCGCCGGGCTGCGCGGCATGGCGAACGTCGCGGGCGCGGTGGTGACGGCGCCGTGGAAACAGGCCGCGCTGCGCGCCGTGGACACGGCGAGCGACACGGCCCGCGTGGCCGGTGCGGTCAACGTCATCCGGCGGGAGGCCGACGGACGGCTGACCGGAGAGAACACCGACGGCGGCGGATTTCTCGCCGCGATGGCGGGGCACGGCGTGGCCGCCCAAGGACTGCGCGCGCTGGTGATCGGTGCGGGCGGCGCGGGGTCGGCCATCGCGGCGGCGCTGGCGGCGGCTGGCGCGTCGGTGGAGGTGGGCGACCTCGACCATGTCAGGGCGGAAGCGCTCGCCGCGCGGATCGGAACGCCCGCGCGCGCGATCGCGGTGCCGGAGGCCCTGCACGGCTACGGGCTGGTGGTGAACGCGACGGACGTGGGGCACGACGGCATCGCCCTCGCCCACCCCCTCACCGGCCTTGCTCCCGGCATTCTGGTGGCCGATGTCGTCGCCGCGCCCGAGATCACGCCTTTCCTCGCCCGTGCGCGGGAGTTCGGTGCGCAGGTCCAGACCGGGCCGGAGATGTCGGCGGGACAGCTGCCGCTGGTGCTTGGCTTCCTGAACCTGACCTGACGGAAGCTGACACAGATTGCGTCAGCCGCCCCCCTTTTCCAAACGGCTGTTTTGGGCCAAGGTCTTCCGACCTGCGGGATTGACTCGCTGAACGACTGCCCCGCGAGGGGACAAGGGAGGATTTGCAATGACCCATGACCTGACCCGCCGCGCGTGGCTCGCCGGCGTTTCGATGATGGCCGCCGGAGCGATGACGCTGGGCGCGCAGGCCGCGTCTGCCGCGGATGAGGTGACGATCGGCGCGCTGCGCTTCACCAGCCACGGCGCGGGCTTCGTCGCCTACGAGAAGGGCTATTTCGAGGAAGAGGGACTCGACGTGAATTTCGAGTTCTTCCAGGCCGCCCAGCCGATCGCCGTGGCGACCGCCGGGGGCGATGTCGATTTCGGCATCACCGGGGTGACCGGCGGGCTGATGAACCTCGCCGAGAAGGGCGCGATCCGCATCGTCGGCGGCGTCTTGCACGAGAAGAAGGGCTATGACGGCATGATGGTCATGGCCTCGAACCAGGCCTATGAGGCGGGCGTGACCAGCGTGGACGACATTCTCGGCCATTCGGTCGCCATGACGCAGGTCGGTTCCACCTTCCATTACATGACCAACCTGATCGCCGACGCGAAGGGCTGGGACATGTCCGAGATGAAGATGGTCCCGCTGCAGAAGGTCGGCGCGATGGTCGCGGCCACGAAATCCGGCCAGACCGACGTTCTGATCATGGTCCCGCACATCGCCAAGGCGCTGGCCGAAAGCGGCGCGGCCAAGGAAATCGGCTGGCTGAACGATTACGCGGAATACCAGATCTCGACGATGATCACCTCGGTGGACAATATCGAGAACAACCGCGACATGGTCGAACGGTTCGTGCGCGCCTATTCCAAGGGGATCGCCGACATGAACCGCGTCTTCCTCGAGGACGGCGCCGATCAGGCCGAGGTCGAGGAACTGACCCGGATGATCGCGAAATACGTCGCGCCCGACGAGCCCTACGAGAAGGCCGCGCCGTCGATCATCAACGGGGCGATGTACCTGAACCCGGACATGGGCCTGAACAAGACCGACGTCGCCGCGCAGATGCAGTGGTTCAAGGACGAGGGTCTGGTCGACAGCGACCTGACCGTGGACCAGCTGGTCGACGACAGCTTCGTCGAGACCTGGTAAGCGAAAGGACCGAAGCGGAATGGATCTGCGCGTCGAAGGGCTGTCTCACCGGTATGACGATCTCGAGGTCCTGCGGGACATAAACCTCGAGATCAACGCCGGAGAGATCGTCTGCGTGATCGGCCCCTCGGGCTGCGGCAAGTCCACGCTTCTGCGCCTGCTCGGGGGGCTGGAACAGCCCTCCGAGGGCCAGGTCCTGCAAGTGGGAGAGCCGCCTGCCGGCTCTCTCAACCCGCTCACCTACGTGTTTCAGGATTTCGCCCTGCTGCCGTGGCGCAGCGTGGAGGGGAACGTCTCGCTCGTGCTGGAGGGGCACAGGCTGTCCGCCGCCGAGACGGAGGCGCGCATCGCCGACGTGCTGGAGCGCACCCGGCTGAGCGATTTCCGCAAGGCGGTGCCCAAGCAACTGTCGGGCGGGATGAAGCAGCGCGTGGCGATCGCGCGGGCGCTGTCGGTGAACCCCGCCGTGCTGCTTATGGACGAACCGCTCTCGGCGCTGGACAGCCAGACGCGCGAGCTGCTGATGGACGACCTGATCGACCTATGGGAGCGCGAGCGCTTCACCTCCTGTTACATCACCCACAACCTCGCCGAGGCCGTGCGGCTCGGCCACAAGGTGGTGGTGCTGTCGCGCCGACCGGGCATCGTTCGGGAGGTGGTCGAGATCGACATGCCGCTGAAGGAGCGCACGCTGTCGAACCCGGTGGTGGCCGGGATCCAGCAGCAGCTCTGGGACATGATGCGCGAGGAGGCGCAGGCGGCGGATGTGGAGCTGGCGGGCTAGATGCCCCGGCCCCGAAAGTTTCAAGCCCGGGCTCCCGACCCGGGATGCGCCGACGGACGGCGCCTCGAAGGAGACCCATCATGGCTGATGTGACCGCAGGCGGCACTGCGCCCGCAGCGCCCCAGACCGAAACCCGCCCCGTGCGCTTCCGTGGCGGCGGCTTTCTTCCGAAGCCCCGACGCGCCATCGGCTTTCTGACCTTTGCCGTGCTCCTGCTGGCGTGGGAGGCCGGGTCGCGCACCGGGGTCATCCCGGCGCTCGTCCTGCCCGCCCCGTCCGAGGCATGGGAAGCGTTCATGGACCTCTTGAACTCCGGCAACCTGCAGAAGCACCTCGCCGCCTCGCTCTACCGGCTGTTTCTGGGCTTCACCTGCGGCACGATCCTCGGCCTGATCGTCGGCACGGCCATCGGGCTCAATTCCTATGCCCGCTCCGCATTGGCGCCGCTGGTCTCCGCCATTTTCCCGATCCCGAAGATTGCGCTGCTGCCGCTTTTCATCATCTGGTTCGGGATCGGCGAGGGGTCGAAGGTCGCCACCATTCTCTTCGGCTGTTTCTTCCCCACGGTGATCGCCACCTACGGCGGAATCGACAGCGTGGACCGGGCGCTGATCCGGATGGGTCAGAGCTTCGGCCTCTCGCGCTGGCATATCATCCGCAAGATCGTCCTGCCCGCAGCCCTGCCCGCGATCCTGTCGGGGATGCGCATATCGGCCTCCATTTCGATCATCCTGCTGGTTGCGGCGGAAATGATCGGCGCGGAATACGGCATCGGCGCCTATGTGCTGCTGGCCGGTAACCTGATGTCCACCGATCAGCTCATCGCCGGGGTGGCGATGCTGTCGGTCTTCGGGCTGACGGTGAATTACCTGATCACGCTGGCGGAACGCCGGTTCCTGGCCTGGAGAAACTGATGCCCCGCAATGAAAGCGATTACGACGTCATCGTGGCCGGTGGCGGTGCCGGCGGTGTCGGCGCGGCGATCGGCGCGGCGAAAGCCGGGGCCCGCGTTGCGCTGGTCGAGAAATACGGATTCCTTGGCGGCGCCGCGACCAATGCCCAGGTGCTGGCCTATTGCGGCTTCTTCCACCACGGCGGAAACGAGGCGGTGCAATCGGTCGCGGGCGCGGGCGAGGAAGTGCGCGACGAATTGCGCCGGCTGGGGCTGGAGTGCAAACCCTACCACTCGCCCACCACCGGCAATTGGATCATCCTGCTGGACCCGGAGCGGCTGAAGGTGGCGCTCGACCGGGTGCTCGCGGCGCACGGGGTCGAGGTCTTCCTGCATTCCCGCGTCGCCGCCGCCTCGCGCACCGCGGATGCGATCGAGAGCGTGACGGTCGCCGGGATGGACGGCCGTTTCCGCCTGATCGGCGAAAGCTTCGTGGACGCCAGCGGCGACGCCAACCTGGCGTTGGTGGCGGGCCAGCCGATGCGGCTTGGCGATGGCGAGGGGAGGATCCAGGCCTTCACCATGCCGATCCGCGTGGGCGGCGTGACCGCCGAAGGCCGGATCGACCGGCAGCGGATCATCGCGGCGGTGGACGCCTTCAACGAACGCTCGCCCGAGAAGATCAACCGGACGGACGGCGGCATCTACACCCGCGTGGAAGGCTCCGGCGATTTCTGGTGGCTCATCATTGACCGCGAGATGCCTGATCTCAGTTCCCGCAGCTTCACCCGCGCGGAGCAGACGGCGCGGGAGATGGCCGTCACGATGGTCGAGGTGCTGCGCGACAAGGTCGAAGGGTTCGAACGCGCCTACCTCGCCCAGACCGGCCCGCAGATCGGTGTGCGCGAGACGCGCCATCCGGCGGCCCGCTACGAGATCACCCACGACGACGTGCTGGCCGGACGGCTGCGCGAGGACGGGGTCGCCCGCGCCTCCTGGCCGATCGAGCTGCACACCGAAGCCGGGAAACCCGCCTACGAGTTCATCGGCGGGCCGGGCTATTACCACGTGCCGCTGGATGCGTTGCACGCGAAGGGGATCGGGAACCTGTGGTATGCGGGGCGCGTGATCGGCGCGGACAGCCGCGCCTACGGCTCCACCCGCGTCATGGGCACCGCTTTCGCAAGCGGAGAGGCCGCGGGCGTGGCGGCGGCGCTGACAGCGCGTCAGGGCGAGGCGCCGGAGGCCGCCCCCGTGCGCCAGCAACTTCTGGCGCAGGGGGCGCTGATCTGATCATTTGCGGATCAGGTAATCGTCGAGGTTGCCGTCCGCGGCGAGGATATCCTTGATCCATTGCGGCTGGCGGCCCCGCCCGCTCCAGGTCTTGGAGGCATCGTCGGGGTGCCGGTATTTCGCCGGATGGACCTTGCGCGACTTGGTGCCGGTGGTGGTCAGCTCGGACAGGCTGTAGCCCATTTCCTGCGCCTTTTCCTCAAGTGCGGCGAGTGCGCGTTTCCGCTCCCGATCCTGATAGGTGCGAATGGCGTTCTCAACGTCCTTGCGAAGCTGCTTCAGTTCGTCCAGCGACAGCTTGTCTAATTCAACGTTCATCTATCTGGCTCATCCCTTTTCAGTGCCGTATGGCATTTGCGTTGCCCCGCCTTCTGGATCGAATTCGTCCCCCGAATTGTCAAGCTGTCGATTTGTGTCAATGAAGAGCGAAGACAATGTTTCGGCGAAATAATTCTGTCTCAGCCCCGCTTTAGCCGAAGATCTTTGCAATGGGGACCCGTGTCGCCGCATAATTGATGCGGAACAGCGTCAATTTGCCGTCCATCGATACATGATCGCAGCGCGGATTAATGGAAAGTTGACCGTGCCAATAAACCCGATTGCCGTCCGCCCGGACGGGGCGGAGCGGCAATCCTGCGTGAGGACACGCTCATTTGCCGAGGCGTGCCACAACGTTCTCGATCATCCGGATGCCGGCTTCCTGTCCCAGCGACATGATGCTTTCGGGATGGAACTGCACCGCCGCGATCGGACGGGTGGCGTGTTCGATCCCCATGACGCAACCGTCCGCCGTGCTGGCAGTCACCTTCAACTCGTTCGGCAGGGTCTCGGGCCGGGCGTGCAGCGAGTGATAGCGCCCGATGGTCACCTCCTCGCCCAGCCCGTCGAAGACGGTCCCGGCGTGGTGCACCCGGATGCGCGAGGGCTTGCCGTGCATCGGCTCGTCCAGTTGCGTCAGCTCCGCCCCGAAGTAATCCGCGATGGCCTGCAGCCCGAGGCAGACGCCGAAGACCGGCAGCTCCCGGTCCAGCGCCTTGCCGATGGTCGCCCGGCAATCGAAATCCGATGGGTTGCCGGGACCGGGCGACAGCACCACCAGATCGGGGCGGTAGTCGGCAAAGACCTCCTCCGCCACGGGGGTGCGCGTGGTCAGCACCTCGGCCCCGGTCTGCCGGAAGTAATTTGCCAGCGTATGAACGAAACTGTCCTCGTGATCGACCAGCAGGATGCGCCGGCCCTGCCCCACGGGAAGACGGGTGCCGTCGCCCGCGCCGTCGTTCGCCCGCACGTCGCCCCGGATGGCCGCGCGCATGGCCGACGCCTTCAGCTCGGTCTCGGCCTCTTCCTCATCCGGGTCGCTGTCGTTCAACAGCGTCGCGCCCGCGCGCACCTCGGCCACGCCGTTCTTGATGCGGATGGTCCGGAGCGTCAGCCCGGTGTTCATGTCGCCGTCGAACTGCACCGCCCCGACGGCGCCACCGTACCAGAAGCGCGTTGATTTCTCGTGGCTCTCGATGAATCGCATCGCCCAGAGCTTCGGCGCGCCGGTGACCGTCACTGCCCAGGCGTGGCTGAGGAAGGCGTCGAAGGCATCCATGCCGGGGCGCAGCCGCCCCTCGATATGATCGACCGTGTGGATCAGCCGCGAATACATCTCGATCTGCCGCCGTCCGATCACCCGGACCGACCCCGGCTCGCAGACCCGGGACTTGTCGTTGCGATCGACGTCCGAGCACATGGTCAGCTCGCTCTCGTCCTTCTTGGACTGGAGCAGCTTCAGGATCTGTTCGCTGTCCTCGATGGCATCGGCGCCGCGCTTGATCGTGCCCGAGATCGGGCAGGTCTCCACCCGCCGCCCGGTGACACGGACGAACATCTCGGGCGACGCGCCGACAAGATATTCCTGTTCGCCCAGGTTCATCATGAAGCCGAAGGGCGCCGGGTTGATCCGCTTCAGCCGCCGGAAGATCGCCGAGGGCTCGTCCGTGCAGGGTTCGTAGAAGACCTGCCCCGGCACCACCTCGAACAGGTCGCCGCGGCGAAAGCTCCTCTTCGCCTCCTTCACCAGTTCCGCGTATTCCCCCGGCACGTGATCGCCGCGCGGCACGTCCTCGGGGCCTCGCTGAAAGGGTTCGGACGGACCGCCGCCCTCCAGCCCCTCGGTCGACAGCGCGTCTTGGGCGAAATCGTAGGAGATCGTGTAGGCCCGGGTGGAATAATGATCCGTCACCAGCAGGCTGTCGACGAGGAACAGCACGAGATCCCGCTGGTCTGCCGGACGCTCCAGCTTCAGCTCGATCGGTTCGAACTGGAAGGCGAGGTCGTAGCCGAAGGCACCGTAAAGACCAAGGTGATGGTCCTCCTCGGTGTGAAACAGGTCGGTGATCGCCCGCAGGACGGAAAAGACCGAAGGCGCGCGCGACCGCTCTTCTTCGTTATAGACCCGCTCCGGCGCCTTCACCGTCAGCGTCAAGCCGTCCGGCGCGTCCTCCACCGCCGCCAGCGCATCGAGCCCCTCGAGCGCCGGGCGCAGGATCTGCACCAGCACCGCGCCGCGCGGGTTCAGCGCGCGGATCGCCATCGTCCGCCCACGCGCCTCGATCATCAGCGGCGGTTCTGCAAAGCCGAACTCCCAACGGGTGTAGCGCCCCGGGTATTCGTAGTTGGACGAGAACAGCGCGCCCAGCTGGCCGTCCAGCCGGTCGATCAGCGCTTCTGAGGATGTGAGGTAGGCCGCTTCGGTTTCGCGTCGCGTAACGGTGATGCCACCCTTGGTGACAAAGGTCTGGTTGCTCATCTGTCGTGATCTCATGTGCCGGGGCGCGCGGCCCCCGATTGCCGGAAACGTCTCAGGTCTGGCGAGGGCTGCGCCATCGCCCGGTCATCCACCGGCCTTGCCATCGTTCGCACATGCGGGTCCGCTCCGTCCTTCGGGCCGGAGTTGAGTAGCAAGCGCCCATGGCTTTGTAAACACGCCTGCGTCACCTTGCGGCCCCCGGTTCCAGCCGCGTAAACCGGACCGGACGACGCGCCCAGACCCGGAGAGTCCCATGCCCCTGCCCCCGCTGCCCGACCGCCCGCTCGACATCTGCATCGTCGGACCCGGCGCCATCGGCGGCACCATCGCCGCGCGGCTTGCCGGAGCGAAGGGCGTGGCCGATCTGGGCCGCGTGACGGTGGTGGCGCGTGGCGCGCATCTGGCGGCGCTCCGCGCACAGGGTCTGCGGATCCGGACGCAGGCGGGTGAACGTACCGTGCCGGTGCAGGCCGTCGGGGACCCGGCCGAGCTGCCACCGCAGGACGTGGTCATCACCGCGCTCAAGGGCCACCAGATCCCGCCGATGGCTCGGCCGCTCGCCCGGCTGCTTGCCCCGCACGGGCGCATCCTGCCGGTGGTGAACGGTCTGCCATGGTGGTACCCGCTGCCGGACGGCGCCGGCGGGTTCCGCGGCGCGGAAGAAGTCGACCCCGCCGGCGCCCTGTGGCGCGAGATCGGGCCGGAGCGGGCGATTGGCGCCATCGCCTATCTCGGTGCCTCGGTGCCGGAGCCAGGGCTCATCTCGGTCGAGATCGAAGGTTATCTCGACCTCGGCCGCCTGCCCGGCGGACCGCGCGAGGATGTCACCCGGATCGCCACGCTGCTACGCGACACCGGTTGGACGATCCGCGAGACCGAGCCGTTCCAGAATTCGCTTTTCTCCAAGCTCTTCTCGAACTGCTCGCTCAACTCCGTCGCCGCCCTCTCCCGCGCCTCCCAGGCCCGGATCGCGAACACGCCGGCGCTGCGCGCCTTCGCCGCAGGGATCATGGAGGAGGTCCGCGCCCTGGCCGAGATCGAGGGCGCGCACATCCGGATGACCACCGTAAAACGGCTCGACCTCGCCGCGAACGGCCCGGATCACGCCCCCTCCACCCTGCAGGACCTGCGCAAGGGCAACCCGATGGAGATCGAACCGATCTTCGGCGCGACCCTCGCGCTCGGCCGGGCGCGGGGTCTGCCGATGCCGCACCTGGAGCTGGCGACCGAGATGCTGCGCGCGGTGGAAGAGAGCCGCAGCCCCGGCTGACGCGTCTTTCCCGTTGCCTCCGCCGCGCGGAGCCCTACCCTGCCCGCGACCAAGGAGACGCCATGATCACGCTGCACCACCTCGACAATTCGCGCTCGCAACGGGTTCTCTGGCTGCTGGAGGAACTGGGGCTCGACTACCGCGTCGAATATTACAAGCGGGACCCCAAGACGATGCGCGCGCCGAAGGAACTGCACGCCGTGCATCCGCTGGGCCGCTCCCCGGTGATCGAGGAGGACGGCGAGGTGCTGGCCGAAACCGGCGCGATCGTGCGCGCCATCCTCGACCGGCACGGCAACGGACGGCTGGAGCCCGCTGCCGGCACGGGCGCGGCGCGGGAGCTCTCCTATTGGCTGCACTATGCCGAAGGGTCGGCCATGCCGCCGCTGCTGATGAAACTGGTCTTCGACACCCTGCCCCGGCGCGCGCCCCGGCTGATGCGGCCCTTCGTGCGGCAGGTGGCGACGCAGGCGCGCAACGGCTTCGTCAGCCCCGAGATCAAGCTGCACATCGACTACTGGGAAAGCACGCTCTCCCGCAGCGGCTGGTTCGTGGGCGACGATTTCACCGCCGCCGACATCATGATGTCCTTCCCCCTTGAGGCCGCCGCCGACCGCGGCGGCGCGGCGCTCCGGCCCACCATCGCGGCCTTTCTCAAGCGCATCCACACCCGCCCCGCCTACCAGCGCGCGCTCGGGGTGGGCGGCCCCTACCGCTACGCCTGATCAGACGCCCAGGTGCGCGCGCAGCCGCTCCGGCGCGGCGCGCAGCGTGGCGGTGTCGAACGCTTCGAGGTTGCGACCGTTCTCGATCACATGGACATGGTCGGCGATCGCCAGCACCGCGTCGATCCGCTGCTCCACCAGCAGGATCGCCGCCCCCCGGTCGCGCAGGGTCAGCATCACCTGCCGGATCGCGTCGATCATCGAGGGTTGCAGCCCCTCCGTCGGTTCGTCCAGCAGAAGCACCTTCGGCTGCAGACAGAGCGCACGGGCGGTGGCCAGCATCTGCTGTTCCCCGCCCGACAGCGTGTCCGCCCGCTGCCCAAGCCGCTCGCGCAGGCGCGGGAACAGATCCAGCACCTCCGCGCGCACCTCCCGCCCCGAGCCCCGGGCCATCAGCCCGACCGTCAGGTTCTGCGCGACGGTCAGCTCTCCGAACAGCCGCCGCCCCTGCGGGACATAGCCGATCCCCTGCCCCGGCACCCGGTGCGCCGCCATGTCCGAGATCGCCGCGCCGTCCAGCTCCACCCGCCCTGCGGCCAGCGGCACCAGCCCCATGATCGCCTTGAGCGTTGTTGTCTTGCCCGCCCCGTTCCGCCCCATCAGGCAGGTGATCTTCCCCGGCGCGGCCGACAGCGACAGATCCCGCAGGATCATCGCGTGGCCGTACCCGGCGGTGACGCCCTCGACGCTCAGCACGGCACACCTCCGCCGCAACCGGCGCAGGCCCGCCTGCTTCCTGTGGTCGAAAATACTCCCGCCGGAGGCACCCGCGATGTCCGCAGGACATCGCAAGGCATCGTGTGCGCGCCGCAGGCGCGCGCCGTTCGGTCGCAGCTGGTGCCGAGGTCAGGCATGGGCGCGCTCCGTTCCCAGATAAGCGTCCTGCACCCGCGGGTCGGCGTGAATCTCCGCCGGTGTCCCCTCCGCCAGCACCTCGCCGAAGTTCAGCACCGTGATCCGGTCGGCCAGTTCCATCACCACGCCCATGTTGTGTTCGATCAGCAGGATCGTCGTCTCCGCCGCGAGGTCCCGGATCAGCGCCTTGAAGGCGGCGATCTCGCTCTCCGCCAGCCCCTGCGTCGGCTCGTCGAGGATCATCAGCCGGGGCCGCTGCGCCAGCCCCATGGCGATCTCCAGCAGCCGCTGGTGGCCGTAGGAGAGATCTTCCGCCGCCACCTCCGCCCGATCACCCAGCCCGGTGCGCGCCAGCGCCTCCGCCACCTCCCGCGCGACGGCGGCCCGGTCGGTGCCCAGCCTGCGGCGCGCGGCCAACGCCACGTTCTCCGCCGCGGTCAGCCGCGAGAAGACCGAGGTGATCTGGAACGTGTAGGCCATGCCCCGGGCCACCCGCGCGTGATCCGGCAGCGCAGTGATATCCCGCCCCTCGAACGCGACCGTGCCCGCATCCGGCGCGAGGCGCCCGATCAGCATCGACACGAAGGTCGTCTTGCCCGCCCCGTTGGGCCCGATCAGCGCCCGGATCTCGCCCCGCTCCAGCGTGAAATCCACTGCGTGCACCGCCTGCAGCCCGCGGAAGCTGCGCGACAGGCCACGGGTCTCCAGGATCGCGCTCATGGCAGGGCCCTCCAGAACCGGCGGCGGATCTCGCCCGCGATCCCCTGCGGCGCGAAGAGGGTGAGCCCGATCAGCGTCACGCCCGCGATCAGCATGTAGGCGTCCGTGATCCCCGATGAGAGGTCGATCAGGTAGAACATGAAGAGCGTGCCGAGGAACGGCCCGATCACCGTGCCCGCCCCGCCCAGAAGCACCCAGAGCAGCGGGAAGATCGAATACTGCACCCCCGCGAAACTGGCCCCGGCATAGCCGAAGAGCAGCCCGTAAGCTGCCCCCGACGCGGCCGAGATCGTGGCCGAGATCACCAGCGCCTGCAGCTTCAGCCGGAAGGTGTCGTAGCCCAGCAGTCTCGCGCGCGGCTCGTTCTCGCGGATCGCCACGAAAACCCGGCCCGTGGGCCGGTTCACCAGCCAGAGCGAGAACATCAGCGCCGCCGAGAACAGGGCCCAGGCGACGAGGTAGCGCACCCCGCTGTCACCCAGATCGAACCCCGCCACCACCCGCGCGGCGCTGTCGATCACGAAGCCCTCGTCGCCCCTCGTGTAGGCGCCGAAATAGAGGATGGTCAGATAGATCGCCTGGCTGAACATCAGCGTGACGATCATGAAGGACACGCCGGCAGTGCGCAGCGCCAGCAGCCCGACCGCCAGCGCCAGCCCCGCGCCGCAGATCAGCCCGAGCGCGAAGCCCGGCAGCGCCCCCGCCTCGGTAAAGCGCAGCAGCAGCCCCGCGCCGTACATCCCGGCGGCGAAGAACATCGCGTGGCCCAGCGACAGGAGCCCGGTGTAGCCGAAGGCGATGTTGTAGCCGATGGCGTAGATCGCCAGCGTCATCACCCGCGCGAGGTTGCCGTGCGCGTAAGGCGGCAGCACGAAGTTCAGCGCCAGCAAAAGCGCCACCAGCCCGAGGTGCAGCGCCAGCGACCGGCTCATCGCGCCCGCTCCCCGAACAGGCCCTGCGGGCGGAAGACCAGCACCAGCGCCACCAGCAGCGTGGCGAGGATCTTGGCCAGAGTCGGCGAAAAGAAGACCGAGATGATGCCGTCCGACATCCCGATCAGCACCGCCGCGACGATGGTGCCCGTCAGGCTGCCGAGACCGCCGATGATGACCACGATGAAGCTCAGCAGCAGCGCCTCGCCGCCCATCAGGTAATGCGCCTGCTGGATCGGCACGATCAGCACGCCCGCCAGCGCCGCCAGCCCCGCGCCGATTCCGAAGACCGCTGCGTAGACCCGCTCGACCGGGATGCCGAAGGCCGTCGCCATCTCCTTGTCAAGCTGCGTCGCCCGCATCACCAGCCCCGCCTTCGTCCGCATCAGGATCAGCCGGATGGCCAGGATCAGCCCGGCGGCGGCGGCGATCACGAAAAGCTTGTAGCTGGTCGTCGAAAGGCCCCACGGGAAATAGAACGACGGCCCGCCTTCGCCCCATTCCACCCAGGGCAGCGCGATGCGGCTGTTGAAGGGCGGCTCGACGGGTCGCGCTTCGGGGCCGTAGGTCATCAGCGTCACCTGCTGGATGACGTAGAGCAGCCCGATCGTGGCAACGATGGTCCGTTCCGGGTCGTAGTCGATCCGCTTCAGGATCGTCATGTCGGCGGCGGCGGCAAGGCCCCCCACCACCAGCGGTGCCAGCACCAGCGCGGCGAGGAAGGCCCCAGCCGGCCCCCCGCCCACGCTGTCCGCCACCCCCCAGGCGACGACCGCGCCCAGCATGTAGAATTCGCCATGCGCGACGTTGACCACGCGCATCACGCCGAAGACGAGGCTCAGCCCCGAGGCCATCAGCGCAAGCACGGCGGCCAGCACCGCGCCTTCCAGCATGGCCAGCATCAGGTGTGGGCCGAAATCCATTTAAGTTCCAGATGCTTGAGGGAAACTCTTCGAGACATGCGCGAAGCGGCTTCCCCCGGCCCGGCGCACCCGACCGGGGGAAGCGGCGGCCCGGGCGGGCCTCAGAAGCTCTGCGTGGTGTAATCCACCTCGTCCGGATACAGCGTCTCCTCGATCGGCGCGACATGGGTGACGTTGAGCCGTCCGCCCTCCACCTTCGAGATGTATTGCGGCCCGAACACCTGGTGCGTCTTGCCGTTGAACCGCTTGTCACCCTGCGGATGCTCGATCCCCGCGGACATGTCCGACATCGCCTCGACCGCCTCGACCAGCGCCTGCCGGTCGTCGGTGGAAGAGTAGTTCGCCGCTTCCATTCCCGCCTTGATGATGTGCAGCGTCTCCCAGCACCCGAACATGTGCGCGGCGGTGGAGACGTCCTTGGGATCGCTCACGCTCGCCCCGTTTTCATCGATGCCGACCGCGTCGCGATACTGTTTGACGTACTCCGGCGCATCCGCCTGCAGGTAGCGCGGCATCCCCTCCCAGAAATACGTCCCGTCGAGGAACTCGAGCCCCGGAGAACTCATGTCCACCGCCTCGAGACTGTCGATGAAGCCGAAGATCTCGGGCCGCGAGGGGCCGAAGAATTCGCCCATCTCCTTCACGAAGGTCAGCACGGCGGGGCCGACCATGACGTGATAGATCACCTCCGTGTCGCGCGGAATCTGCGGGAAATACTTGGTGAACGACGTCTCGGTCGGCGGGATCGCGATCTGCGCCACCACCTCGCCGCCCGCCGCCTCGACCGCCGGGGTCAGGTTGTCGCGGTGATCGTAGCCGAAGCCGTAGTCCGGGTAGATCATCGTGACCTTCTTGCCGAGCGTGTTGGTGATGAAGGGCGCCATCGCCTGCACCTGGCTCTTCACGTCTGTGATGCCGGGCTGCAGCGTCCAGCGGTTCAGCATGCCCGAGGCGACGTGATGCCCCTCGGAGACCACGAAATAGGGCAGCTTCAGCTCCCCCGCGCGGGGGGCGGAGCCGATCACCACGTGGGAAAAGAGCGTTCCGAAGGCGATGTCGCAGTTCGACTGGTTGGCGAATTTCTCCAGCACCTCGGCGCCGCGTTTCGGATCGGTGCCGTCATCCTCGATCACCAGCTCGATCATGCGGCCGTTGATGCCGCCCTCGCCGTTGATCTTCTCCACCGCCGCCTGGCTCACCCGGTCGTACCAGCGGCCATAGGCGGCACCGATGCCGGTAGCGTGTTTCTGGAACCCGATGCGGATCGGCTCGGCGCTTTGCGCATGGGTGTAGCGCGCCCAGAGCGGCAGCGTCGCGGCGGCGCCGGCGGCGCCCAGCGTCTTCAGCGCGGCGCGGCGGGAGGTCGAGTTCGGGCGGTCGGCAGGCTTCGTCATCGTGTCTTCCCCTTTTGGTGACGGACGGGCCCTTCTGGCGAGGGTCGCCCCCCAAGTCTGTCGCCCGTTCAGGCGCTTGTCCAGCGAATTGCCCTTGCGTCACGCCCCGCGGGGCGATGCGAGCAGCCAAAGCCCGAAAAGCGTGTAAAGCACCATGAAGATCGCCAGCGGAACCTGCGACAGCATTGCCCGGCGCCCGGTCCCGAAAAGATCGAGCGCCACGACATGCGCCATCAGGATGGCGACCACATGGCCGTAGACCACCGCGCCGGCCTGTGTCAGCCAGATCACCTGCACCGTATCGCGGGTGTTGAAGAAGCCGGTGGTGACCTGCATGCCGCCCAGCCCCAGCAGATCGGCCCCGGTGTCGCCCGGATCGGTAAGCATCAGCAGCAGGTACTGCCCGTCCACCAGCATCGTCGGCAGGTAATGCGCCACGTGATAGCCGAAGGCGATCGGCAGCAGCGTCGGCGCGAAGTGCCGGACAAGCCGCGCCAGAGGCTGCGGCGTCTCGGCAAGGATGGTGCCGGCGTGCAGCGTCGCGGCGAAGATCGCGGCGAGCCCGGCGAAGGCCAGCGCAAGGCCCGCGAGCGTCGGCAGGACCACGGCGGAGCGGCCGGGAAACTCCAGCGGGTTCACCCCCAGAGTCGCCAGCCACCAGAAGGTCTCGTTCAGCCCGTCGAAGCTCCCCGCCGCCAGCAGCGCCACCATGAAGACCGCGCCCGCCAGCGGGGGCGCCCGCCGCCCGGTCCACCGCCAGCCGGTCAGCCCGGCCGCCCCCCGGCCCCCGCGGCGCCCGATAAGCGCGAGCCCGGCATAGGCCCGCATCATCACCGTCAGCGCCTCCGCCGAAAGCAGCCAGCGCGGGCCGAAGAGGGCCGTGCCTGCCATGTGCAGCGCCCAGTAGAACCCCGCCGCAAGCGCCAGCCGCTCGGGCCGCGCGGGCGCCGGATCGGCCAGCAGGAACCCCGCCACCGCGAAGAGGCCCAGCAGCGCGGGCCACCGCCCCAGCCATCCCGGATAGCGCAGCACCGGCGCGGCACCGATCCACCGCCAGGGCCCGGTCCACGGGTTCAGCCCGCGCCAGAGGTCGCCCGCCACCCCCTGCGCGGTCACGAGAAACAGCCAGAACGCCGTCCACACGAGCAGCGGCAGCGGGTTCGCCGTGGGATCCTGCGGCCCCGCCACGCCACGCCAGAGCGCCCAGAGAAACACCGCCAGCACCAGAAGGCTCGCCCCCCCCCAGCCGCCGCGCCGCCGGAAGCGCCACAACGCGACAGGCCGGAAGATCGCCCGTGCCGCGCGGTCCGGCAGCACGCCGATCAGCGCCAGCGTCAGCACCACCGTCGCGACGCCGCCCGCGACGTAAAGGTCGGTCGGCAGCAGCAGCACGAAGCCCTGTTCCGAGGCATGGGCCCCCGCCCGCCCCGGCACCAGCAAAAGAAGGATCAACCACCGCATGCCCCGACTGAACCCCGCGCGGCGCCCGCCGTCCAGCACCAAACCCGGTCCCTCTTCCTGTGGTCGGAAAATACTCCGGGGGTGAATTGGCCGCAGGCCAAAAGGGGGCAGCGCCCCCTCGCCCCAAGCATGTCGTGCGCCGCGCCCGGCGCGGCGCGCCGCCGGGTCAGAGGTTCTGATAGATTTCCGCGATCTTCGCCACCGCCTGCTCGGGCGGCATCTCCTCGCTCTCGCCGGTCCGGCGCGAGGTCAGCTCCACCACGCCGTTCTTCAGCCCGCGCGGCCCCACCGTGATCCGCCACGGCAGACCGATCAGGTCCATCGTCGCGAACTTGGCCCCGGCGCGTTCGTCCGTGTCGTCGTAGAGCGGGTCCAGCCCCAGCGTCGTGAAGCTCTCGTGCAGCGCCTCGCAGGCGGCGTCAGCCTCCGGGTCGCCGGACTTGAGGTTCACGATGCCGACATGGAAGGGCGTGACCCCTTCCGGCCAGATGATGCCGCGGTCGTCGTGGCTTGCCTCGATGATCGCGCCCAGCAGGCGGCTCACGCCGATCCCGTGGCTGCCCATGTGCACCGGCACGGGCTTTCCGTCCGGCCCCTGCACCGTCGCACCCATCGGTTCGGAATACTTGGTGCCGAAATAGAAGATCTGCCCCACCTCGATCCCGCGCGCCTGCCGGCGGCGGGCCTCCGGGACCTGTTCGAAGAGCGCCGTGTCGTGGGTCTCGTCGGTGCGGGCATAGCGCGAGGTGAATTCCTCCAGAACGGCGCGGCACTGATCGTGGCTGTCGTAGTCGATCTCGCGGTCGCCGAACTTCAGTTCGGTGATCTCGCTGTCGTAGAAGACCTCGCTCTCGCCGGTCTCGGCCAGCACGAGGAATTCATGCGTGTCGTCGCCGCCGATCGGCCCGCTGTCGGCGCGCATCGGGATTGCCTGCAGGCCCATCCGCTCGTAGGTGCGCAGGTAGCTCACCAGATGGCGGTTGTAGGCGTGCAGCGCGTCTTCCTTCGTGAGGTCAAAGTTGTAGCCGTCCTTCATCAGGAACTCGCGGCCCCGCATCACGCCGAAGCGGGGGCGGACCTCGTCGCGGAACTTCCACTGGATGTGGTAGAGCGTCAGCGGCAGGTCCTTGTAGCTGGTCACGTGGCTGCGGAAGATGTCGGTGATCATCTCCTCGTTGGTCGGCCCGTACAGCATGTCGCGGTCGTGCCGGTCGCGGATCCGCAGCATTTCGGGGCCATAGGCGTCGTAGCGCCCGCTCTCGCGCCAGAGCTCGGCCGATTGCAGCGTCGGCATCAGCAGCGGGATATGGCCCGCGCGCACCTGCTCCTCGTGCACGATCCGCTCGATGTTCTTCAGAACCTTGTAGCCCAGAGGCAGCCACGAATAGATCCCGGCGGAGGCCTGCTTGATCATCCCGGCCCGCAGCATCAGCCGGTGGCTGACGATCTGCGCCTCGGAGGGCGTTTCCTTGAGAACCGGCAGGAAATAGCGGGACAGACGCATGGGGCGGAACCTCCTGGACTTGACGTCCGGATCCCCTAGGCGATTTTCGGTGCTGCCACAAGCGGGCTCCGGCACGGCCCGGCCCCGGGGCGCGCGGCGACATCGGCATGGGATGAACCGGGCCGCCGCGCGGATCGGACCGGGGTAATGGGGATGTCCCCCGGTCGACGAACGGGCCCGATGGCAGTCGCGGCCCGCGATGCGTCCCGCCGCCTGCTTCGAAATCGCGAAGCGCACCGGGCAGAGGTGCCGGGGGGCCAAAGCCCCTGATCCGGAACCGCGCCACCATGCCCCGGCGGCCTGCCCGAAGGGAAGTGCGGAAAACCGCACATCACCGGCAGCACACATGGCGAAACAAGACCTTGGCAGCCGGCACAATGCCGGAGAACGGGGTTGCAATTGGCCACACCCGGGGTGAGATAGATTCGAGGCAACAGGATCCCCCATGACCCCGACAATACGGGAACAACTGAAATACTGGGCCATCGCCGCGGCGGTGCTGTTCCTGCTGCTCTGGTGGCTGGGGGACGTGATCCTGCCGTTCGTGCTGGGCGCCGCCGTGGCCTATTTCCTGGATCCGGTCGCGGACCGGCTGGAACGCGCGGGTCTCAGCCGGGCGCTGGCGACCGCCGTGATCACGATCTCGGCGGTGGTGATATTCGTCCTCATCGCGCTGCTGGTCCTGCCCACGCTGATCCAGCAGGCGGTGGAGTTCTTCAACATCGTGCCGGACGTGATCCGGCGCCTGCAGGCCTTTCTGACCGAAAGCTTCCCCGATCTGCTGGTGGAGGATTCACCGCTGCGCCGGTCGTTGACCGCGGTCGGCGCCACGGTGCAGTCCAAGGGGGGCGAGCTGCTACAGACCGTGCTCGCCTCGGCCGCGTCCTTCATCAACGTGGTCATGCTGTTCATCATCGTGCCGGTGGTGTCGTTCTACCTGCTCTTCGACTGGGACAACATGATCGCCAAGATCGACGACATGCTGCCGCGGGATTTCGCCCCGACGATCCGGCACCTCGCGCACGAGATCGACATGACGATGGCGGGGTTCATCCGGGGCATGGGCACGGTCTGCCTGATCCTCGGAACCTATTACGCCGCGGCGCTGATGCTGGCGGGGCTGAACTTCGGTCTCTTCGTGGGCGCCATCGCCGGGATGCTGACCTTCATTCCCTACGTCGGCGCCCTTCTGGGCGGGATCCTCGCGATCGGTCTGGCTCTCTTTCAATTCTGGGGCGACTGGCTTCAGATCGCCATCGTGGCAGGCATCTTCTTTCTGGGCCAAGTGATCGAAGGCAACGTGCTGACGCCGAAACTGGTGGGCGATTCCGTGCGCCTGCATCCGGTCTGGCTGCTCTTCGCATTGTCGGCCTTCGGCGCGCTCTTCGGCTTCGTCGGCTTGCTGATCGCCGTGCCCCTCGCCGCGGCGCTCGGCGTGGTCGCGCGCTTCGCCATCGACCGCTACAAGAACAGCGCGATATACTTGGGCGCGACCACGCTGCCCACCGACCCGCCCCGTGCCGCACCCTTGCCGGCCGATCACGCGGCGGAGCAGGACCTGCCCTGACATGACACGGCAACTGAACTTCGACCTGCCCGCCAGACCGGCGCTCGGGCGCGACGACTTCTTCGTCGCGGACCCGAACGCCGTGGCGCTGGCCATGGTCGAACGCTGGCCGGACTGGCCGGGCAACAAGCTGCTGATCACGGGGCCGACCGGCTCGGGCAAGACGCATCTCGCCCATGTCTGGGCCACCCGGTCCCGCGCCCGCATCGTCCCGGCCTACCTGCTCCCGCAGGAGGACATCCCGACGCTTTCCGCCGGGCCGGTGGCGGTCGAGGACATTCAGGAGATCGCGGGCAACGAACCGGCGGAACACGCGCTCTTTCACCTGCACAACCACCTGCTGGCCGAGGGGCAGTCGTTGCTGCTGACCGCCAACCGGGCGCCGCAGCACTGGAACCTGCACCTGCCGGACCTCGCCAGCCGGATGCAGGGGACGACCAGCGTCACCATCGACCTGCCCGACGACCAGCTGCTGACGATCGTTCTGGCCAAGCTGTTCGCCGACCGGCAGATCGTGCCGAACGGCGACGTGATCCCCTACCTGCTGCGCCGGATCGACCGCTCCTTCGCCGCCGCGCAGCGGGTCGTGGCCGCGATCGACGCCCTGTCCCTGTCCGAAAAGCGGGATGTCACGCGAAGGTTGGCCGGCCGCGCCTGCGATCAACTGGAACAGGACGCGGGCTGAGGATATACATCCCCGAATGACCTCCCGTCACAAAACCGTCGCGCAACCCGGCAAGAACACGGGCATGATCGAAGCGGATTTCCTCAGCGCCGGGCCCCTGCCCGCACAAACCCTGCCGGACCTCGACCTCAGCGGTCCTGGCCGGTTCCACAATCGCGAACTCAGTTGGCTGGGCTTCAACTGGCGCGTGCTGGAGGAGGCCGAGAACACCGACGTTCCCGTGCTGGAGCGGCTGCGCTTCCTGTCGATCAGCGCGACCAACCTCGACGAATTCTACACCGTCCGCGTCGCCGGTCTGCGCGAACTGGCGAAGGAGGGCAACACCACGCCCGCCGTCGACGGCATGACACCCGCCCAGCAACTGGTGCTGATCAACGAGGACGCCCGCGCGCTGATGAAGCGCCAGCAGATCGTCTTCGCCACCCTGCGGGACGAGATGCAGGCGGCAGGGATCACGATCCTCACCCGCGACGGGCTGACGGAGGCGGATCGCGCCCATCTTGGCGAGGTGTTCCTGAACAACGTCTTCCCGGTGCTCTCGCCGCTGGCGATCGACCCGGCGCATCCGTTCCCGTTCATCCCGAACCTCGGCTTTTCGCTCGCCCTCATGCTGGAGCGCAAGCGAGACCGCCGCACGCTGCAGGCGCTGCTGCCGATCCCGCACCAGATCGAACGCTTCGTCGCCCTGCCCTCGGAGCCCGGCCAGCACCGCTTCCTGCCGCTCGAGGAACTGCTGCTGGTGCATATCGACCGGCTGTTTCCCGGCTATCGCCCGCTGGATCACTGCACCTTCCGCGTCCTGCGCGACAGCGACCTCGAGGTCGAGGAAGAGGCCGAGGATCTCGTCCGCGAATTCGAGACCGCGCTCAAGCGCCGCCGCCGGGGCGAGGTGGTGCGGCTGAAGATCTCCGCCGGGGCGCCCGCCGCCCTGCGCCGGATCATCGAACGCGAATTGCACGTGCGCGACGACGAGGTGATCGAGGTCGACGGGATCATCGGCATCTCCTCGCTGTCGGAACTGGTGCTGGACGACCGGCCCGACCTGCTCTGGCCCGCGTTCAACCCCCGCGTCCCGGAACGGGTGCAGGACCACGACGGCGACATGTTCGCGGCGATCCGCCAGAAGGACATGCTGCTGCACCACCCCTACGAGACCTTCGACATGGTGGTCCGCTTCCTCCAGCAGGCGGCGCGCGATCCGGACGTGGTGGCGATCAAGCAGACGCTCTACCGGACGTCAAAGAACTCTCCCATCGTCGAGGCGCTCTGCGAGGCGGCGGAGGACGGCAAGTCGGTGACCGCTCTGGTCGAGTTGAAGGCCCGGTTCGACGAGGCCGCCAACATCCGCCAGTCCCGGCGGCTGGAACGCGCAGGCGCGCATGTGGTCTATGGCTTCGTCGACTGGAAGACCCACGCCAAGATCTCGACCGTGGTGCGGCGTGAGGACAAGCAGCTGGTCACCTACACACATTACGGCACCGGAAACTACCATCCGATCACCGCGCGGATCTACACCGACCTCAGCTTTTTCACCTGCGACCCGGCGCTCGGACGAGACGCGACGAAGGTGTTCAACTACCTCTCGGGCTATGCCCTGCCCGAGGGGCTGGAGAAGCTGACGATCTCGCCGCACTGGATGAAGGCCGACATCATCGAAATGATCGAGGCCGAGGCCGACCACGCCCGCGCCGGACGGCCCGCGCATATCTGGGCGAAGCTGAATTCGTTGATCGAGCCGCAGGTGATCGATGCACTCTACGCGGCCAGCCAGGCGGGGGTGAAGATCGACCTCGTGATCCGGGGAATCTGCGGACTGCGCCCCGGCGTGGCGGGCCTGTCGGAGACGATCCGGGTGAAATCCATCGTCGGCCGCTTCCTCGAACATTCGCGTATCGTCTGCTTCGGCAACGGCCACGGACTGCCGCATGACGGCGCGAGGGTCTTCATTTCGTCCGCCGATTGGATGAGCCGCAACCTAAACCGCCGGGTCGAGACGCTGGTGCGGATCGACAACCCGACGGTGAAGGCGCAGATCGTGCGGCAGATCATGGCGGCCAACTTCGCCGACGTGGCGCAGAGCTGGGTGATGCAGCCCGACGGCCGGTTCCTGCGCGCCACGCGCCCGGCCGGGGGAACCGCCTTCAACTGCCATCGTTTCTTCATGGAGAACCCCTCGCTTTCGGGACGTGGCTCGGCGGGGGCGGCGGACGTGCCGGAGCTGACCCATGCCGACGAGCCACGGCAACCGGACGCCGGGGCATCGGTTGACGCCCCGGCGACGCGCGGCACATAAGGGGCCAACGGGACCCAAAAGACGAACGTCATGGACGCGACCAACGACACCTCGCCACCCGACTGGGGCCCCTTCGGCCGCCCGCTTTTCGAGGACCCGGAGGCGCGTGCGCTCAGCCGCGTCGGCGTCGTCGATATCGGCTCGAACTCCGTTCGCATGGTCGTATTCGACGGCGCGGCACGCAGCCCGGCCTATTTCTACAACGAAAAGATCATGTGCGGCCTCGGCGCCGGTCTGGGCGACAGCGGCCGGCTGAACCCGCAGGGCCGTATCCGGGCGCTCGCCGCGCTGAAACGCTTCCAGCTTCTCGCCCACGGGATGGAGGCCACCCCCCTCACCGCCGTCGCCACCGCCGCCGTGCGCGAGGCCGAGGACGGGCCCGAGTTCATCGCCGACGTGGAACGCGAGACCGGGCTGAAGGTCCACGTCATCGACGGGTCCGAGGAGGCACGGCTTTCAGCGCAGGGCGTGCTGCTCGGCTGGCCCGGCTCCTACGGCCTGGTCTGCGACATCGGCGGCTCCTCGATGGAACTGGCCGAGATCTCGGGCGGCCAGGTGGGGCGCTGCGTGACCTCGCCGCTCGGGCCGCTGAAACTGGCCTCGGTCAAGGGCGGCAAGAAGGGCCGAAAAGCGTTCATCAAGGAGCAGGTCGTGAAGCTGCACGACCAGATGGGCGACCAGCCGAACCGCCTGTTCCTCGTCGGCGGCTCGTGGCGGGCGATCGCCCGGATCGACATGGACCGGCGCGGCTATCCGCTGCACGTGCTGCACGAATACCGGATGACCGCCAAGGCGATCCGCGACACTGCCGCCTATATCGCGGCCGAGGACCCGGACAAACTGCGGTCGCGCTGCGGGATCTCCAAGGACCGGATGGCGCTGGTGCCGCTGGCGTCCGAGGTGCTGGTCGAGGTGATGCGCTCCTTCCGCCCGCGCGACATTGCCGTGTCGTCCTACGGCATCCGCGAAGGGATGCTCTACCAACAGATGCCGCAGAAGCTGCGCGATCGCGATCCGCTGATCGAATCCTGCCGGTTCGCCGAACGCAAGGACGCCCGCCTGCCCGGCTTCGGGCGAACGCTCTATGAATTCATCCAGCCACTGTTCCGCTCCGCCCGGCCCGACCGGGTGCGGATCATCAAGGCGGCCTGCCTGCTGCATGACGTGACATGGCGGGCGCATCCCGACTACCGGGCCGAGGTCTGTTTCGACAACGCCACCCGCGCGAACCTGGGCGGGCTGAAGCATTCCGAGCGGATCTTCCTCGGCCTCGCCCTGCTGCACCGCTACCGCAACAAGCGGGAAGGCACGCATTTCGAGGATCTATACAGCCTGATCCCGCCCGAGGAGCAGCTCAACGCCGAGATCCTCGGCAAGGCGATGCGCTTCGGTGCGATGCTCTGGCTGGACCGCGAGGCGGATATCGGCGCGCTGAAGTGGTTTCCCAAGAAGAAGAAGCTGGAACTGCACCTGACGGAAGCCGCCTGGCCGCTGTTCGGAGAGGTGGCATCGGCGCGCTTCGCCTCCCTCGCCTCGTCACTGGGGGCGGAGACGGAGATCCTGCTGCGGGGGTGAGGGGCGCGCCGGGCTGAAGCCCGGCCCACGGGGCGCGGTGCAACCCGCACCGGACCTCTCACAATTCGACTTCGCCGTCCGGGCCGATCTCCTCCGGCAGAAGATCCGGCTGGTCCATCTCCTCGGGCAGCTTCTTGCGCATGATGATATCGCCGTTCGGCAGGATCTCGGGCGGGTGATAGCCGCGGAAGTCCTCGACCGTCTGCAGCAACCGGAGCACCGACGGCCCCATCTCCTCGACGAAACTGCGGATCGCCGGCTCCACCTCTGCGAAGCGTTCCTGAAGGTCCTGCAGCGCCGGCTCCATCTCCGACAGGAGCCCCCTCATGAACAGCTGCGCCCCGCGTTCCATCAGCGAGGGGCCGTCCTCGGCCTCCTCCCCGGGTCCGGCCTGGGCAAGAACCGGGGGCGCCACGGGGGCCGCGAGGGCGAGAAGCAGGATCAGTGACACGTGTCTCATGCACCGGAGTCTAGCGCATTCGCGGCCCGGGCCAAATCACAAGTCGACTTCGAGCGTCACCGGGAAATGGTCGCTGGCCGCAATCAGCGCATCGCGCAGTTCGGGCACGCGCCAGCAGCCGGGGTCGTCGAACGGATGCCAGATCCGCCACGCCGGCGCCCGCGCGGCGAGGTCGGGGGACACGAGGATGTAGTCCAACAATGCCTGCAGATACCGCCCCTCGGCTTGGATGTAGAATCGCGCGGTGGACGGCGCGGCCGTCAGCTTGCGCCGCAGCGCCTGCCGCGCGTGCGGATCGAACAGCGGCACCTCCCCCGGGCCGCCCATCACGATCTCGAGCGATGAGCGCCCGAAGAGGTGTTCGTATTCGTCCAGCCCCGGCCCGTCGTTCATGTCGCCCATGACGATCAGCGGCTCCCCCGCCGCCAGATGCGCCGCCACCCGTTCGCGCAGCCATATCGCCTGCGCCAGTTGCTTGCGCCGGTTGGCGATGGACAGGCGCATCACTTCGTCCCGGCTCACCGCGCCATGCGGGGCCTTGGACTTCAGATGCGCCCCGATCACCCGCATCTCCGCCCCGCCCCGCCAGCGCAGCGCCAGTTCCAGCGGCGGCTTGGAAAAGCGCACCAGATCCTCCGTCGCGTCGATGTCGAGGTCGATCCGGAACACCCCGTCGAAACGCGGCGCATCGGAAGCCCCCTTCTTCCCGGTCGGATCGCCCCCCGGGTCGTGCCGCGCCTCCAGCACGTCCGGATCGTAAAGGAAAGCGATCTCCTGCTGGGTCTCGTTCGGAAAGCCGATCAGCGCCTTGCGGGCGCGCAGTCCGAAGGCCGCGGAGAACCCTTCCAGCGCGCGCACCGTGCTGCGGCGCGAGCCGTGGTCCGGCGCCTCGATCACCATGATCCCGTCGGCGTCCAACGCCGTCATCACCGTCGCGACCGCCTCCGCCTGCCGGGCGCGGGTGACGTTATGGCGGGCGGACCAGCCGTCGTCCATCAGCAGGGCATCGTGCGCGTCGAACAGGCTGTTGAACCATTCGACGTTCCACGTCGCCAGACGCATCAGGCGGCTTCGCCCCGCATCTCCCTGATCTCGTCCCACGCCTTGTTCAGGTCGGCCATCCGCTTTTCGGCCATCTTCATCGCCTCTTCCGGCAGCCCCTGAGAGACGAGGAGGTCCGGGTGGCTTTCGCGCACCGCCCGGTGATAGGCGCGGCGGATATCCTTCATCTCGTCCTCGCGCCGGACGCCCAGAACCTCGTAGGGGTCACGCTCCGCGCTCGGGACGAACCGGGCGCGCAGCCGGGTGAAATCACTCTCGCTCAGCCCGAAAATGGCGGCCACATCGGCCAGGAAGGCATCCTCGTCCGGGTGATAGTCGCCGTCCGCCATGGCGATGTAGAAGAGCCCTTCCATCAGGTTGCAGAGCATCCCCGGCTGGTCCTTCAGCATCCGCGCGACGCGTTCGGCATAGTCCTGATAGCCCGCGACATCCTGCCGGGCGAGGTTGAAGACCCGCGCCGCGTTCTTTTCGTCCTCGGGCGCGATGCGGAACACTTCGCGGAAGGCGCGCACCTCGACCCGGTTCACAACGCCGTCCGCCTTGGCCATCTTCGCGCCAAGGGCAATGACCGCGATGGCGAAAACCACGCCGCGTTCGCGGGGCCCGCGCAGCCGGTCGAAGACGGCCGCCAGCCCCTCGCCCTTGGCAAGGGCGGCGAGGGCTTCGGCAATGCGGGACCAGATCGACATGGGCGGGCACTCTAACCGCTGCGCCGCGGAATCAAAGGACCTTCTGCATCAAAATGAGGTCATGCCACTGCCCGAACTTGCGCCCCGATTGCGGCATCCGGCCGCAAAGCTCGTAGCCCACGGCGGCGTGAAACGGCACTGCGCCGGGGTTGCCGCCGCTGATCCCGGCCACCATAGTGTGCGCCCCCTTGGCGCGGGCGTCGTCCTCGACCGCCCGCATCAGCGCCCGCCCGATTCCCCGGCCCCGCGCGCCTTCGGCGAGGATGACGGTGTGTTCCATCGAATGCACGTAACCGTCGCCGCCCCTGAACTGGTCGTAGGAGGCGAAGCCCAGCACCGTCTCGCCCTCGACTGCGACAAAAAACTCGCGGCCCCGGGCGCGGCGGCCGTCGATGTATTCGGCAAGGGTCTCGGGCGTCTTCTCGACGCTGGCGAAGGTGACGAGGCTGTCGCGGAAGACCGGATTCCAGATGGCGAGGATCCGGGGGTGATCGGCGGGTGACGCGGGGCGGATGGTGAAGCTCTGCATGGCGGTCTCTTGCTGTCCGCGCCCGATCTTTCCGATCCCGCGGAGCGGCGCAAGACGCGATCAGAGCGGCAGGGCGAAAGACCCGCTCAGAAGCCGCCAGAGCATCCAGAGTGCCGCCAGAACGGTCGGATAGAAGCTGGCCGCGAAGCCGAAGCCGCGCAGCGGCGGCGACAGGTGATAGCCGACCCAGAAGAGCACCCGCGCCACACCGAACCCGAGGCCGAGCGCCAGCACGACGCCCGCGCCCAGCACGTAGCCCGCGAGCGGCCAGATCATCAGCGCCAGCACGAGCTGCTCGGTGGTGTTGGTCAGAACGGCCTGATCGATAGCCCCGGCGGAGCCTGGGGCGAAGGCGGCGCCGTCGATCGTGCTGTCGTCGAAGAACCGCCGCTGCGCCAGTCGCCCGACCATCACCAGCATGACCAAACCCGCCGGAAAGAGGGCCATGGCCAGCACCATCGGAGGCGGCACCGGCAGGAACACCTGCGCCCCGATATAGAGCAGCCCGGCCCCCCAGAGGAGGCCGAGCGCCATGCCCAGCAGGATGACCGGGCGCTTGCCCATCTCAGGCGGCCGCCTCGCCTGCCCGGGCCTCGCGGATCAGCCGCAGGATGTCCTGCGCCGCCGTCGGGATGTTGGTCCCCGGCCCGAAGATCGCCTTCACCCCGGCCTTCTTCAGGAAATCGTAATCCTGCTGCGGTATCACCCCGCCGCAGATCACGATGATGTCGCCCGCGTCATTCGCCTTGAGCGCCTCGATCAGCTGCGGCGCGAGGGTCTTGTGCCCCGCCGCCTGCGATGAGATGCCGACAACGTGAACGTCGTTGTCGATGGCATCCTGCGCGGCCTCTTCCGGGGTCTGGAATAGCGGGCCGACGTCGACGTCGAACCCGATGTCGGCGAAGGCCGTGGCGATCACCTTGGCGCCGCGGTCGTGGCCGTCCTGGCCCATCTTGACCACCAGCATCCGGGGGCGACGCCCCTCTTCCTCGGCGAAATCTTCGACCGATTTCTGGATCGCGGCGAAGCCTTCGTCGCCCTCGTAGGCCTTGCCGTAGACGCCGGCGAGCGTCTTCACCTCGGCCCGATGGCGGCCGAACACCTTTTCCATCGCCATGCTGATTTCTCCCACCGATGCTCTTGCGCGGGCGGCCTCGACCGCCGCTTCCAGAAGATTGCCGCCTTCCTTCGCGCGGCGTTCCAGTTCGGCCAGCGCCGCGTCGCAGGCGGCCTGGTCGCGCCCCGCCCGAATGCGCTCCAGCGCCTTCACCTGGCCCTCGCGCACCTTGACGTTGTCGACGTCGAGAATGTCGATCGGGTCTTCCTTGTCCTTGCGGTACTTGTTGACCCCGACGATCACCTCCTCGCCCCGGTCGATCATCGACTGACGGATGGCGGCGCTTTCCTCGATCCGGAGCTTCGGCATGCCGGAGGCGACGGCCTTGGTCATGCCGCCCATCTCGTCGACTTCCTTGATCAGCTCCCACGCCTTTTCGGCCAGCTCATGCGTCAGGCTTTCGACGTAGTAGCTGCCCGCCAGCGGATCGACCACGCGGGTCACCTGCGTCTCTTCCTGGAGGATGAGCTGGGTGTTCCGCGCGATCCGGGCGCTGAAATCGGTGGGCAGCGCGATCGCCTCGTCCAGCGCGTTGGTGTGCAGCGACTGGGTCCCGCCGAGCACCGCCGACATCGCCTCGTAGGCGGTGCGGATGACGTTGTTGTAGGGGTCCTGTTCCTGCAGCGAGACGCCGGAGGTCTGGCAGTGGGTCCGGAGCATCTTGCTCCGTTCCTGTTTCGCACCGAATTCGTCCATGATGCGATACCAGAGCAACCGTGCGGCGCGCAGCTTCGCGGCCTCCATGAAGAAGTTCATCCCGATGGCGAAGAAGAACGACAGCCGCCCGGCGAACTTGTCCACGTCCATCCCGGCCTCGATCGCGGCCTTCACGTATTCCTTGCCGTCGGCGAGGGTGAAGGCCAGCTCCTGCACCAGGTTCGCGCCCGCCTCCTGCATGTGGTAGCCGGAGATCGAGATCGAGTTGAAGCGCGGCATCTCGTTCGAGGTGTATTCGATGATGTCCGAGATGATCCGCATCGAAGGCTCGGGCGGGTAGATGTAGGTGTTCCGCACCATGAACTCTTTCAGGATGTCGTTCTGGATCGTCCCCGAAAGCTGCTTGCGCTCGACGCCCTGCTCCTCGCCCGCCACGATGAAGCTGGCGAGCACCGGGATCACCGCGCCGTTCATGGTCATGGAGACCGAGACCTGATCCAGCGGGATGCCGTCGAAGAGCACCTTCATGTCCTCGACCGAATCGATGGCCACACCGGCCTTGCCGACATCGCCCACCACGCGCGGGTGGTCGCTGTCGTAGCCCCGGTGCGTGGCGAGGTCGAAGGCCACCGAAACGCCCTGCTGACCAGCGGCGAGGTTGCGGCGGTAGAAGGCGTTCGATTCCTCCGCCGTGGAGAAACCGGCGTACTGCCGGATCGTCCAGGGACGGCCCGCGTACATCGTCGCCTTCACCCCGCGCGTGAAGGGCGGCTTGCCGGGGAGCGAGCCCATGTGGGGCAGCGCCGCAGTGTCCTCTTCGGTGTAGAGCGGCTTGACCTCGATCCCTTCGAGCGTCTGCCAGTTCAGATCGTCCAGCGCCCGGCCTTTCAGCTCCTTCTCAGCGATGGCCGACCATTCGTCCTTCTTCGATGTCATCTCGGCGTCCTCTTGTCTCGCCCGGCGGCGGATGTGCCCCCGCCTCCCCGGGCCGATTTCCTCTCTCCGTGGCCAGCCGCGCCAGCCCGTTCGCCCCGGCCGCAAGCCAGAGCAGGTCCTCCGAATAACGGTCGCGCAGCAAGGCCCGGGCGCGCGGGCCGAAGGGCATCCAGCGCCCCTCGCCCGCCGGCTCCTCCGTCCCCGTGGTCCGTCGCAGCGCGGCCATGTCCGGCGCGGGGTTCAGCCACTCGCGCGCCTGCGTCAGCGGCGGCAGCAGCGCGCCGCCGGTCAGGTGCCAGAGCCTCCGGTCCGGCAGCGCCGCGATCTCCTCGTGCGCGAGAACGACAAGCTCCGCCCCCGCGGCTGCGCGCGCCGCACGCTCTACCGTGTCGCGCCAACCCCCGGCCGCCGTCAGCCGCGCCAGGTCGCGCGACTCCGGCAGCGTCCGGCCCAGGCCGACGGCCACCGACAGTGCCGAGGCCCAGAACCTGTCCGGCGCGCGGATCACCAGCGCCACGCGCGTGACCCGGCCCGCGAACAATGTCATCACCCGGTCCAGCCGTCCGCCCGCGCCGGGGCAGATCCGCGACGTGCGCAGGCTGTCCCGCGCCGAACCGCAGACCGAGGGCGCGCTGGCCACCAAGTGCCGTATCCCGCTGCGTTCCGCCTTTTCCAGCGCCAGCGCCACCCGTCCCGGCGCCCGGTCGCCCGCCGTCAGGGCGCGCAGCCTCTCCGGCCCCCAGAAGCCGATCCCGTGCCGCCGCAGAAGCCCCGCGTTGCCCGCCATATAGGCATGAAACGTCGCGTGGGCGCAGCGCGGCGCGCCGATCTGCAGAACGATGTCCATCGTCACCCCCTTGCGGGATTGGAGCGGTCGAGGCCCGCATCATGCCGCCCTCTCCGTAACGATCGGCTTAACCTGCGGATTTGCTGAAAATTCTTCGTGACCACGCGTGAAAGCGTGCGGACAATCGCCTATATTCGACAGGACAGGAGGACACATGAAGCCGCTGATACCCTTCGCCCTTGCGGCATTGATGGCCCTGCCGCCCGCCGCCGGGGCCGCCACCGACCCGGAGGTGGAGCCGCTGTTCATCGAAGCCGGGGACCAGACACTCGATGTCTTCAAGTGGGAGAAGCGGCCGGTGGTGGTCTTCGCCGACAGCGACCGCGACCCGATGTTCCGCCGCCAGATGGAGGCGCTGGAGGCGTGGCCCGACGAACTGCTGGACCGGGACGTCATCGTCATCTCCGACACCGACCCCGCGGCCGACAGCCCGATCCGGCAGGCGCTGCGCCCGCGCGGGTTCATGCTGGTGCTGATCGGCAAGGACGGGCAGATCAAGCTGCGCAAGCCGCAGCCCTGGGACGTGCGCGAGATCTCGCATTCGATCGACAAGCTGCCCGAACGCCGGCAGGAGATCCGCGACCGCCGGGCCGCGCCTGTCCGGTAGGCCGCGCTCACGCCGCCGCCTCGGAATCGCGAACCGAGAACAGCTGCCCCAGTTCCGCCTCCGTCCGCACCAGCCCCGTGCGCTGCCAGAGCGCGGCCAGCCGGGCGCGCTGATCCTCTGACAACCGGGCGACCGCCGCGCGATGCAGCGCCAGCGTGCTCTCGCCCGCCTCGACCCGGCGGATCGACTCCTCCACCACCGCGGGGGGCGTGTTGCGCATGATGACCGGGGGCAGCGGGCGGGCGGTATCGAACTCCGCCTCCAGTCCGCCATGCCGGGCGCAGCAATAGGCGTTGATCAGCATCACCTCCGTCTCGTCCTTGCGATGGACAGCGAAGAAGACCTGAAGCGGCCCGACGTCCGCCTCGACCGTTTCGGACACCTCCCGCAGAAGCTGGGTGCGCACGACGAAGGGCATGATGCCATTGACCACGCGCACGCCCGCGGCGGAGCGGTCCAGCCCCATCCGGCGGAAGGACGAGTCGAGCCACGCCTGATTGGCGTCGGCACGGTCCTTGCAGATGATCCGTGGCTTCCCGTCGGCGGCGAAGAATTCCGACCGGTCCACCGGGGTCAGGAAGTGGATCTTGCTGTCCAGCAGCACCACCCACTCCGCCCGCACCGCGCGAAAGGCCAGCAGCTTGCAGGCCTGCTGGATCTTCCAGCCGCCATGCCCGCGCCACGCCAGCCCCGGCGAGCGGAACGCCAGCCGGGGATGAAGCGCCTGCATCCGCCGCAGAAACGAGGCCGCGCCGCCGGGCCCCGCGTCCCAGCGGAAGAGGTCGGTGGCGCCCACCACCCTGAGCTTGCCGGCATGAGGCCCGTAATCGGGGCGCATCGCCTCGACCGCGGCGCCCACACCCGCCTCGTCCCGGTCGTTCACGATGACGAGGATCTCCGCCACCAGCGCCTCCGGCAGGAAGGCCGCCAGCGACCGGGCCTGCAGGCGCAGCAGCTCAAGCTCGTCGCGGAAGGTCACGGTGACAAAGGCGATGCCGCCCTGCCCCTCCTCCGCGCCCCGAGCCGCCGCGCCCTGCATCATTCGAACTCCATGATCACTTCGTCGACCGCCAGGCTATCGCCCGGCCCGGCGTTGATCTTGCTGACCACGGCCTTGCGTTCCGCGCGCAGGATGTTCTCCATCTTCATCGCCTCGATGGTGCAGAGCGGCTGGCCTTCCTGCACCTCCTGCCCGACCTCGACGTTCAGCTTCACCACCAGCCCCGGCATCGGGCAGAGCAGCATCTTCGAAGTGTCGGGCGGCAGCTTCTCGGGCATCAGCCTGGCCAGTTCCGCCTGACGCGGATTGCGGACATGGACCTTGAGGTCCGCCCCGCGCGACCTGATCCGGAACCCGCCCGAGATCTTGCCGACCTTCAGCACCAGCGGCGCGCCGTTCACCGTCATCCGGGCGAGCGTCTGGCCCGGAGTCCATTTGCCCTCGACCCGCAGGTCCGTGCCGTCGTCGAAGTGGATGGTGGCCCCCTCCCGATCGGCCTTGACGGTCACGGCGAACTCGGTGCCCTGCAGCGAGACGACCCACTTGTCGCCCACCTTGCGTTCGTGATTGTCCATCCGGCCGGACACACGGGTGCGGCGGATCTCGCTCACCCGGTTCATCGCGGCACAGGCGGCGGCGATCCGGCGCAGGGCGTCCTGCGGCAGATCCACGCCCTCGAAGCCCTCTGGCCATTCCTCGGCGATGAAGGCTGTGGTCATGTCGCCGCTGACGAACTTCGGATGATCCATCACCGCGGCGACGAAGGGCAGGTTGTGGCCGATCCCCTCCACCTCGAACGTATCCAGCGCCACGCGCATCGCCTCGATCGCCTCGGCCCGGGTCGGGGCCCAGGTGCAGAGCTTGGCGATCATCGGGTCGTAATACATCGAGATCTCGCCGCCCTCGTAGACGCCGGTGTCGTTGCGCACGGCCGTCACGCCCTCGGGCGCCTCGCCCTGCCACTTGCCGTTCTTCAGCAGCGGCCCGGCCGCGACCTCCTCGGGCGGGCGATAGGCGGTCAGGCGGCCGATGGACGGCAGGAAGTTGCGGTACGGGTCCTCGGCATAGAGCCGGTTCTCGATCGCCCAGCCGGTCAGCGTCACGTCATCCTGCGTGATCGTCAGTTTCTCGCCGTCGGCGACGCGGATCATCTGTTCGACAAGGTCGATCCCGGTGATGAGCTCCGTCACCGGGTGTTCCACCTGAAGCCGCGTGTTCATCTCGAGGAAGTAGAAGTTCTTCTCCCCGTCGACGATGAATTCCACGGTCCCGGCGGAGGTGTAGCCGACGGCCTGCGCCAGCGCGACGGCCTGTTCGCCCATGGCCTTGCGGGTCGCCTCGTCAAGAAACGGCGACGGCGCCTCTTCGACCACCTTCTGGTTCCGGCGCTGGATCGAACATTCCCGTTCGCCGAGGTAGATGCCGTTGCCATGCGCGTCGCAAAGCACCTGGATCTCGATATGCCGGGGCTGGGTGACGAACTTCTCGATGAAGATGCGGTCGTCACCAAAGGAATTCGCCGCCTCGTTCTTGGAGCTCTGGAAGCCCTCGCGCGCCTCCTCGTCGTTCCAGGCGATCCGCATTCCCTTGCCGCCGCCCCCGGCGGAGGCCTTGATCATCACCGGATAGCCGATCTCGGCCGAGATCTTCACCGCCTCGTCGGCGCTTTCGATCAGCCCCATGTAGCCGGGCACGGTGGAAACCCCCGCCTCCTGCGCGATCTTCTTCGAGGTGATCTTGTCGCCCATGGCCTCGATCGCCTTCTTCGGCGGACCGATGAAGGCCACGCCCGCGGCGTCCAGCGCCTCGGCGAACTTTGCGTTCTCGGACAGGAAGCCATAGCCGGGATGCACCGCCTGCGCGCCGCTTTCCCTGATCGCGTCCATGACCTTGTCGATCACGATGTAGGACTGGTTCGCGGGCGGCGGGCCGATGTGGATCGCCTCGTCCGCCATCTCGACATGCAGCGCGTTGCGGTCGGCGTCCGAATAGATCGCCACGGTGGAGATGCCCATCTTGCGCGCGGTCTTGATGACGCGGCAGGCGATCTCGCCCCGGTTGGCGATCAGGATCTTGTTGAACATCAGAGGTCCCTTTCCCGTCGTCCGGCGATCGCTCGTGCCGCCGGTGTCATGTCAAACAAAAGACCACCGCGGCGCAGGGCCACGGTGGTCCGAACTGGATGTGCTGCAAGCGGCCAGAAAGCCGCGCGCCGTGCCTCAGCTGCAGCGGCTTGGGTATTGCTGGCAATAGGCGACGTTGGCCGCCGCGCCGACCAGGGCGCCGGTGCCCACGCTGCCGCCGAGGATGGCCGAGGTTGCCGCCCCGCCCCCCGCGCCGATGACGGCCTGCTCGCCGAATGATTGTCCGCACGCCGCGAGGCTGCCCATGAGCGCCACGGCGAGAAGGATCTTCCTGTAGACCATGTGTCGGTTCCCCTGACATTGTTGTTACTGCCCGGTGAACTTCTCCGCGAAGAGGCGGGTTCCGGCAAGCCCCCGCGCACGCCTGCGCGCGAAGCTGCCGAATCAATGCCTGCCACGGCAGAAATCCGCCTGCATTCAACACTTTGCCAGAAGGTGTGTCGCCCCGTCCACAGGCTTTGAACTTTTCCGCCGAAGCGCAAAAAGGCGGGCGGTCGACCGTTGGGGTGGTGCGACCGCCCTTGAGGGGAAGGGTAACGGTATAGACACGCCGGATCGGACAATCCGAGATCGTACGATCCAACACGATTCATGTTGTCTGAATTTGCCCGCGCCACAATGGGAAATACACGCAAAAGGCGAATCTCGGCGCGTTCCAGCCCAAAAGGATGACGTAGCGGCAGGATCATGCCGATCCTCCCTCCAGAAGGCCCGGAAACCCGGCCTCGATCGCCGCGGGATCGAGCTTCAGCAGCGCATCGTAGCTGGCGGGGTCGAACGGCTCTTCCGCCGGAATCACCTCGCGCCCGAAAAGCCAGCTCAGCCGGCCCGCGTCGAGGTTGCCGCGTTCGAACGGCGCCTCCCCGAAATGTTCCCAAAGCGCCAGCAGGAACAACTCGTCCGCCCGCCGGTCCACGGCCCTGCGGTCACGGTAGCGCTCGCGCCGGACCAGCGGCGTCACGCCCTTCGGATTGGCGCGGCGAATGGTGAACTGAAGATCGGAGCCGGGAAGGCGGCCGGGAAAGCCGCGGTGTTTCAGCATGGCCGCGCCTCCCCGGAAGACGCTGCGCCGCAAATGGGGTCCGGCCCGAGGGCCAGACCCCACGAGTAGACCGTAACCGGGTTACTTGTACTTGCCGGTGTAAACGGGTTCGGTCGTGATCGGCGCGGGCTCGACCACAACGTATTCTTCCTCCTGCTGGGCACATGCCGCCACGAAGACGACAAGGCCGAGCGCGAGGACGCTTTTGACGCTCTTGGACATCTGCTTCTCCTGTCTCTTTTGCGGACCGGTCCGGAGCAGTGGATTGCCCGGTTGTCGGCCCGCAAGAATAGGGGCGCCTTCCGGCACCCTTGACCCAGATTACAGCAGTTGGAGCACCTTGGACATGGGGCCACCCCTGCGCCCGCGCGTTGTGACTCGAAAGCCTCACACCGCTGCGCGGAGAGCCGCTTATCCGCAATATCTTGGGGCATTTTCAGAACCCCTCCCAGATGCAGGCAGTGGGCTCCAGCCGGAAGACCTCGAAGAACTGGATCACGTCGGGGGCCGTGGCGCCGAATTCCACCGGCTCGGAGGCCATGGAGATCACCACCCGCGCCACCGGCTGGGCCTGCTCCAGCGCCCACGGCAGAACGATATCGGCACAGAGCACCGGAAAGTCCGGCTCCACGTCCGCGAAGCCCATCCCCGCGATCTCGGTGGCGACATAGCGGAACCGGGCGAGCCCGCCGCTGCCGCCCTCGCCGGGCTCCACCAGCACCTCCTGCAGCGTCAGCAGGATGCCCGAGGGGACGGCCGGCGACGCCTCCTGCCCTGCCGCCGCGGGCAGCGCCGCGGCGCACAGGAGCGCGCCTGCGCTCAGGGTCTGTTCCATCGTCCGGGTCAAGGCACCCTCCCGCGTCAGAGCGGAATGTTGTCGTGTTTCTTCCACGGGTTCTGCAGCTTCTTGTTGCGCAGGCTCGCGAAGGCCCGCGCGACGCGCCGACGGGTCGAACGGGGCTGGATCACCTCGTCGATGAAGCCCTTTTCCGCGGCCACGAAGGGGTTGGCGAAACGATCCTCGTAATCCTGCGTCCGGCGCGCGATCTTCTCCGGGTCGCCCAACTCGCTGCGATAGAGGATCTCCGTCGCGCCCTTGGCGCCCATCACCGCGATCTCGGCCGTGGGCCAGGCGTAGTTGAAATCGCCCCGGATGTGCTTGGAGCTCATCACGTCATAGGCGCCGCCATAGGCCTTCCGCGTGATGACCGTGACCTTCGGCACCGTCGCCTCGCCATAGGCGAAAAGCAGCTTCGCGCCGTGCTTGATGACGCCGCCGTATTCCTGCCCCGTCCCGGGCAGGAAGCCGGGCACATCGACAAAGGTCAGGATCGGGATCTCGAAACAATCGCAGAACCGCACGAAGCGCGCGGCCTTGCGGGAGCTGTCGATGTCGAGGCAGCCCGCCAGCACCATCGGCTGGTTCGCCACGACCCCCACGGACTGGCCTTCGATCCGGATGAAGCCGGTGATGATGTTCTTCGCGAAATCCTCCTGGATCTCGTAAAAATCGCCCTCGTCCGCGACCTTCAGGATCAGCTCCTTCATGTCGTATGGGGTATTGGCGTTGTCGGGCACCAGCGTGTCGAGGCTTCTTTCGATCCGGTTCGGGTCGTCGAAGAAGGGCCGGACGGGCGGCTTTTCCCGGTTGTTGAGCGGCAGGAAGTCTACCAGCCGCCGCACCTCGGCCATCGCCTCCACGTCGTTCTCGAAGGCGCCATCGGCGACCGACGACTTCTTGGTGTGGGTCGAGGCGCCGCCGAGCTCCTCGGCGGTGACGACCTCGTTCGTCACGGTCTTCACCACGTCGGGGCCGGTGACGAACATGTAAGAGCTGTCTTTCACCATGAAGATGAAGTCGGTCATCGCGGGCGAATAGACCGCCCCGCCCGCGCAGGGGCCCATGATGACGCTGATCTGCGGCACCACGCCGGAGGCCATGATGTTGCGCTGGAAGACGTCGGCGTAGCCTGCGAGGGAAGCGACGCCCTCCTGAATGCGGGCGCCGCCGGAATCGTTCAGTCCGATCACCGGGGCGCCGTTCTGGACCGCCATGTCCATGATCTTGCAGATCTTCTGGGCGTGGGTTTCGGAGAGGGAGCCGCCGAAGACGGTGAAATCCTGGCTGAAGACATAGACCATCCGGCCGTTGATCGTACCCCAGCCGGTGACGACGCCGTCGCCGTAGGGGCGTTGTTCCTCCATCCCGAAATCGGTGCAGCGGTGCGCGACGAACATGTCGAATTCTTCGAAACTGTCGGCATCGAGCAGAAGCTCGATCCGCTCCCGCGCGGTCAGCTTGCCCTTGGCGTGCTGCGCCTCGATCCGCTTCTCGCCGCCGCCCAGCCGTGCGATCTTGCGCCGAGCGTCCAGTTCCTGAAGAATATCCTTCATCGCAGCCTTCCCTCGTGACCGGTTCCGATTGTGGCGGGACCATAGGCGAATTCGGACTCCGAACAAGTCAAATCCGGCAAATTTGCAAAGTGTTGGCAAGGCAGTCGCAGCAAACTGCAAAGCAGCAAATTTAGGTGCGGCCTGCATGGACTTTCGCCGCGCCCGGACCTACCGGACAGGCATGAGTCACGCGCCGATCCGCTTCCTTGACAGGACCTCGCCCCCGCATATCGCGACGCTCGTCCTGCTGACCGGGCTGGCGGCGCTGGCGATGAACATCTTCTTGCCGTCGCTGCCGAAGATGGCGGAATGGTACGGTGCGCCCTATGCGCTGATCCAGTTGACCGTGGCCGGGTTCCTGGCCACGAACGCCATCATGCAGATTTTCATCGGCCCGCTGTCCGACAAGTTCGGGCGCCGCCCGATCATACTGGCCGGTGTGATGATCTTCTGCCTCGCCACGATCGGCTGCCTGCTGGCGCGGGATGTCTATGTCTTCCTCTTCTTCCGGATGTTGCAGGCCGCCGTCGCGGTCGGCTTCGCCCTGTCGCGCGCCGTGGTGCGCGACATGTTCCCGCCGGACAAGGCGGCCTCGATGATGGGCTACGTCACAATGGGCATGTCGCTGGTGCCGATGGTGGCCCCCGCGCTTGGCGGGCTGATCGACGAGACGCTGGGCTGGCGCGCCTCCTTCTGGCTGATGCTGGTGCTGGGCGTTGCGATCATCGCCCTGGTCTGGGCGGATCTGGGCGAGACCGCGCAGAAAAGCGACCGCACCGTGCTGGGCCAGTTCCGCGAATACCCCGAGCTTCTGACCTCGCCGCGCTTCTGGGGCTATTGCCTTGCTTGCGCCTTCTCATCCGGCGCGTTCTTCGCCTTCCTCGGGGGCGCGCCCTATGTCGGGTCCGAGGTCTTCGGCCTCTCGCCCGCCGCCTTCGGCGTCTGGGCCGCCCTGCCCGGCATCGGCTATTTCCTCGGCAATTTCGCCACCGGGCTGATCGCCGCCAGGGTCGGCGTCAACCGCATGATCATGGCCGGATCGCTGATCGTCGCCGCGGGCATGGCGGCGGCGCTGGTTCTGGGCTGGGCCGGGATCAGCGGCCCGCCGGTCTTCTTCGGCGCGATGATCTTCGTGGGGATCGGCAACGGAATGACCATCCCCTCGGCCACCTCCGGCATGCTCTCGGTCCGCCCGCATCTGGCCGGCACGGCCTCGGGCCTGGGCGGGACGATCCAGATCGGCGGCGGCGCGGCGCTGTCGGTGGTGGCGGGGTTGATCCTCGGCCCCGGGCGGGACGAGACGCCGCTGCTTCTGCTGATGTTCGCATCCGCGCTCTGCGGGCTCATTGCCATCGCGCTTGTCATCCGGCGCGAGCGCAGGCTGGGGCTCACCCTCTCCTGACCCGGTAGGCTCTTGTTAACCCCGCCTTGCAAAGCTACCGAGAGAATCGGCAAAGTTGCAAAGTCGGGGGCGGCATGGTCCAGAAACTCTACGCCGGCGCGAAGCTGCGCGAGACGCGCCAGAAGCTGGGGCTGACCCAGAAGGAATTCGCGGCCAAGCTGGGCGTCTCCCTGCCCTATCTGAACCAGATGGAGAACAACAACCGCCCGGTCTCCACCGCCGTGGTGCTTTCGCTGGCGCAGGAATTCGGCTTCGACGTGACGGAGCTTTCGACCGGCGACAGCGAACGCCTCGTCTCGGACATGCGGGAGGCAATGGCCGATCCCGTCCTCGCCGAACTGGCTCCGCCGATGGCCGACCTGCGGCTGACCGCCTCCAACGCGCCCGCCCTCGCCCGGGCCTTCCTGCACCTCCATCAGGCCTACCGGCAGACCCACGAACGCCTGGCCTCGCTCGACGAGGCTCTGGGGCGCGAAGACAGCCGCACCCAGCCTTCGCCTTGGGACGAAGTGCGCGATTTCTTCCATTACTGCGACAATTACATTGACGCGGTGGACCGCGCCGCCGAACGGTTCGCCCAGCCGGTGCGGGAGGACACCAACATCCGCGTCAAGGCGGTGAGCGAACTGGGCCACCACGGGATCGAGGTGGAGTTCAAGGACACCAATCACCTGCGCCACTACGACCGCGCGGCGGGCCGGCTGACCCTGTCGCGCCGCGCCGCGCCGGAAACGCAGACCTTCCAGCTGTTGCTGCAGGTCGCGCTGCTGACGCAGGACAAACTGCTGGAGGCGACGCTGGATCTGGCCCGCTTCCAGTCCGACACCGCACGCTCCATCGCCAAGATCGGGCTGGCCAACTACTTCGCCGGCGCCGCGCTGATGCCCTACGGCGCCTTCCTCAACGCCGCGCAGGAGACGCGGCACGATCTGGAACTGATGGCCAACCGCTTCGGTGCCTCGATCGAACAGGTGGCGCACCGGCTGTCGACCCTGCAGCGCCCCGGCGCGAAGGGCGTGCCGTTCTTCTTCGTGCGCGTCGATCAGGCGGGCACGATCACCAAGCGCCATTCGGCGACCCGGCTGCAATTCGCCCGCTTCGGCGGCGCCTGTCCGCTGTGGAACGTGCACCGGGCCTTCGAAACGCCCGGCCGTTTCCTGCGCCAGCTGGCCGAGACACCGGACGGGGTGCGCTACATCCTGCTCGCGCGCGATGTCAGCAAGCTGGGCGGGGCCTTCGGGGCCCCGGTGCGTCGCTTCGCCATCGCGCTCGGCTGCGAGGTCGCACATGCCGACGGGCTGGTCTATGCCGACGATCTGGACCTGACAAACCCCAAGGCATTCGAACCGATCGGCATTTCCTGCCGGATCTGCGAGCGGGTGAACTGCCACCAGCGCTCCGTGCCGCCGCTGGAGCGGCGGCTGGTCATCGACCCGGACGAACGCGGCGTGCTGCCTTACGAGGTGGGCTGAGCGGCCCTGAGCATCGCGTAGATCTCGTCCTTCAGGTGGCCGCGCTGCTTGCGGAGGTCGACCATCGCCAGATCCTCGACCGGCTCGATGTTCGTCTCGGCCCGGTGGATGCGGTCGTTCACCTCGTCGTACTCGGCGGCGAGCCGGGCGAAGTGCGCATCCGCGGCCTTTAGCGTCTTGATGGTCGCGACCATCTCGGGGAATTCGGCGGCCAGGTCGTGGGGTCTGTGGGACATGCTCGGGTCTCCTCTGAAAGCATGTCCCGAAGGTAGCGATCCCCGGTCGGCGCCGCCTTGATCCGGATCAACCGCCAGCGCCGCAGGCGTCAGAAGAGCCCTTCCGGCGCGGCGAGCCCCTCCGGGCGCGGCCCCTGCGGCCAATCGAACAGCCGCTCCCCCTCCCCGATCGGCACGTCGTTGATCGAGGCGTGGCGTTCCGCCATCAGGCCGTCCGCGGCGAACAGCCAGTTCTCGTTGCCGTAGGCGCGGAACCAGCGCCCCGTCTCGTCATGCCATTCATAGGCGAAGCGCACGGCAATGCGGTCGCCGCGCCACGCCCAGAGGGATTTGATCAGGCGATAGCCCTGCTCGCGCTGCCATTTCCGGGTCAGGAAGGCGTGGAT
>Ga0310345_10000619_pt1 | contig 48617 bp, 37 predicted proteins | sample HC15DNA20500_MG_FD_204667 | JGI IMG/M metagenome (GOLD analysis project Ga0310345, IMG submission 204667) | Marine microbial communities from station ALOHA, North Pacific Subtropical Gyre - HC15-DNA-20-500_MG | ecosystem: Environmental > Aquatic > Marine > Oceanic | place: Pacific Ocean: North...
CGGCTCGCCTTCGGCTTCCACTCTCATGCGCCCCTGATCGCCCTTGCGATGCTCAAGCTCGGTGGGCTCTGCCCCCCTCTTCCTGCACGACCGTGACCCACGAATGGGTGAGGAGAGCCAAAAAAAGGCAGCCGCCAAGCCGCGGTCAGCCCACCAAGCCCCGGCGAGCCCCACCCCGCTGCCCCGCCCCGACTTTGCGTCTTTGCGCCTTTGCGTGAGCAAAAAAAGCTGACGCCAAACCACCCTCAGCCTACCAAGCCCCGGCGAGCCCCCACCCCGCCGCCATCTCTGCGACTCTGCGCCTCTGCGAGAAAAAAGAAGGCAGCCGCCACGCCGCGTTCAACCCACCAAGCCCCGGCGACCCTCCACCCCGCTGCCCCATTTCATCTTTGCGCCTTTGCGGCTTTGCGAGAGTAAAAAAAACTGACGCCAAGCCGCGTTCAACCCACCAAGCCCCGGCGAGCCCCCACCCCGCTGCCCCATTTCATCTTTGCGCCTTTGCGGCTTTGCGAGAGTAAAAGAAACTGACGCCAAGCCGCGTTCAACCCACCAAGCCCCGGCGAGCCGCCACCTCGTGGCCGGCCACCATCGTCGCGCCCTTGCGTGAGCCGCGGGGGCAGGAGGAGGCGCGGTTCAGTTCAAGCTGAGGGGCCCTCGCTCGAGACGGGCGAGGGTTCGGGCGACGTCGGCGTCGCGGTGGTCGACGAGGTACGCCGCGAGATCGTCGGCGGCCGCGTGGGGCGCGCCGAGGGCGGCGGCGCGGAGGCCTCGGTCGCAGCGCGCGATCGGCGAGCCCGTGATCTCGTAGAGGCGGTCGAGCACGAGCATGCTGCGGCCGCGGTCGCCGCGCTCCTCGTAGGCGCGCTGCAGGTTCTGCAGGAGGCGCACCGCGAGGGTCCGGGTGCTCACGGGGGCGAGGAAGCGCTCGCCGTCCTCGGGGCGGACCCGCAGCGCCTCCGCCGCGAGCGAGAGGAGCGAGTCGGCGGGGAACGGGAAGGCGCCGCTCGACGGATCGATGAAGACCGGGGAGGCGGCCTCGTAGCGGACCATGAAGTGGCCGGGGAAGGCGACGCCGGCGAGCGGGACGTCGAAGCGTCGGCCGAGCGCGATCAGCACCGCGGCGAGCGCGACCGGCGAGCCCTCGCGGCGCGCGATCACGCGGTCGACGAGGTGCAGCTCGGGATCGCCGTAGGTCTCGGGGGTGCGGAAGCCGAGCCGCAGGAACATGCCGTACACCAGCCGACCGAGCCGCCGCGGCAGCTCGACCGCGCGCACGTAGGGGGTGATGCGATCGGCCAGCCGGTCCAGCTCGAGGCCGAGGCGCTCGGGGGTCATCGAGGGGCGCTCGTCGGCCGCCAGCGAAGCGAGGGTCGCCTCGAGATCGTCTCGCGCGATCGCGCTTCGGAGCTCGTCCATCGACCGCCACAACCGCGGCCGCCGGCGATGGATTCCCTCAGAGTCCGTCGGGCCAGACCACCTCGTTCATGGGGTCGGCGGGGCGCGCGAGCAGGTAGCCCTGGCCGTAGTGCACGCCCGCGTCGATGACCACGCGGAGCTCGTCGACCGTCTCGATCCCCTCGGCGACGACCCGGGCGCCGAGGTCCTCGCAGAGCCGCACGAGGTGGCGCAGGATGACCTGCTTCGCCGCGTGCTGATCGGCGTGCATCACCAGGCTGCGGTCGAGCTTCACGATCGCGGGCCCGAGCTCCGCGATGCGCAGGAGGTTGGACTGGCCGGCGCCGAAGTCGTCGACGACGAGCTGCGCGTTGAGGCGACCGCAGAGCTCGCGCAGCGCGCCGGAGACCAGCTCGAAGTAGTCGAACGCGGCGCTCTCGGTGACCTCGAGGAAGAGCCCGTGCTCGAAGAAGTTCATCGGATCGTCGGGCCGGACGATCCAGCGCTCGCTCAGCTCGTGCGGGTGCAGGTTCACGAAGAGCGGCACCTCGGGCGCGCGGGCGAAGCCGGCCTCGCGGGTGAGGCGGCCGAGGCGACCGGTCGCGCCCTGGAGCTCGGCCTGCTCGAAGAGGATCGCCGGGTTCGCGAACATCTCGCGCCGGCAGCGCGCGAGCATCTCGGCGGCGAAGATCTCCTTCGTCTCGAGATCGACGATGGGCTGAAACGCCACACCCATCTCGTTCGCCTCGATGGCGCGGACCCGCGCGGGCGGGGGCTGGCTGCGGAGCGCTTCCGGGACCTCGGCGGTCTGGGTCCAGAGTTTCTTGGCCACGCCCGAGCGTACATCGAACCGCCCACGGCCTGGGAGCGGCTATACTCGCGGCGGCGATGCTGCGGGCTTTCGGACGTTACCGCCTGCGCCGCGAGATCGCGGCCGGGACCCTCGTGGTGACGCACGACGCGGTGGAGGGCGACGGGCGCTGGATCGTCCGGGTGAGCAAGATGCCCGCGAAGCTCGACGCCGACGCCCGGGCGAGGCTCGACGCCGACGCGAAGGCGGCCGCGGCGCTCCCGCCCCATCACTGCGACCCGGTGCGCGCGCACGGCGTGCAACACGGTTTGCCGTACACCGCGCACCCGTTCCAGGAGGTGCGCCCCGCCTCCGCCGTGTCCTGGACGCCGCGGCTCTCGGCCCTCGTGGCGCGGGACGTCGCCCACGCGCTCGCCGACGCGCACCGCCTCGGCCTCGTGCACGGCGACGTCGCGCTCGATCACGTCTTCGTCGACGACCGCGGGCGGGCGCGCCTCTCGGGCTTCGCGCTGGCGCCGGTGGTGCTGCTGGCCGCGGCGGCGATGCCCCAGCTCGCGCGGCTGAGCGCCGGCCGCCGCGCTCCGGAGCTCGGCGCGAGCGGGCTGCCCACGCCGGCGTCGGACCTCTACGCGCTCGGCCGGCTGATCGAGGCCCTCGCGCCCGACGACGCGCTGCGCGAGCGGGCCCGGGCGCTGACGTCCTCCGCTCCGTCCGAGCGAGGCGACGCGGCCGGGGCGGCGCGCGCGCTCGCCGCGCTCGTGCCCAACGTGGCCGCCACCCGGAGCGCGCTCGGCGGCGCGGTCGGGCTCGACGTGACGCTGGACGAGGAGGCGCCGCTCCCGGACGAGTCGGCGCCGGCAGAGACCGCGCGCCGACGCGATCCGGCGCAGGACGCGGCCTCGACGCGCGCGATCCTGGACGAGCTGGACGGGCCGAGCACCGACGAGGACGCGCTGAGCGACGCGACGGTGGCCGAGATCATGGCGCCCGGGGATCGCGGCGACCCGACCACCCTGCCACCGCCCCCGCCGCCGGATGGGGACACGGAGCAGGTCGTGCTCCCCGAGGCGCGGCAGACGCTCGACGAGCCGCCGACCTTCGTGGAGCCGCGCCGCGACCATCGCACCGAGCTGATCTTCGGCCCGCCCAGCGCGGACGAGCTGCCCGTCGAGCGCACCGCGGAGCTCCGCCTCCCGGAGGCCGCCCCGCCGCCGCCCCCCGTGGATCCCCGCGCGATGTTCCCTCCGCCGAAGCCGGATCCGGTGAAGGCGGCGCTGGACTGGCTCGAGGAGCGAGGCCAACAGGTGGTGCTGGGCTGGGAGCTGCGCTGGATCGCCCTGGCCGTCGTCGGCGCCTTCGTGATGATGGCCCTGATCGCGGTGGTCACGATGCTGGTCGCCGGCTGAGGTCGACCGACCCCGGATCGTAGGCGTTCACCCCACGGATCGCGCCGACCCGGGGCCCGAATCGGACCGTTGCCGCGATGGCACGAAAGTGGAGTACCGTGGAGGCGTGCCGCTCGGTCGATTGATCTCTCAGCTGACCCTCACGGCCTCGGTGGGGGGCGACCCGGTCGTCCAGTCCTACCGCCTCGAGGAGGCGCTCGACCGCCCCTACGCCCTCTCGATCACCTTCGCGGCGCCCTCCCCGGATCTCGATCTCGCTTCGCTCCTGGGCTGCGACGCCACGCTCACCCTCTCCCGCGCGCCCCTCGAGCGACGGGTGACGGGCATCGTGCGCGCGGTGAAGGAGGGCGACACCCGGAGCGACGGCACCCTGGGCGTGGGCCTGGAGATCGTGCCGGCGCTCTACATGCTCTCGCTCTGGCGGAACACCCGCATGTTCCAGGGCCGCACCGCGCCGGAGATCCTCGACGCGGTGCTCTCCGAGGCGCTCGGCCCCTACGGGCGCGAGGTGCGCTCGGAGCTCGACCCCGGCGCCTACCCGGCGCGCGAGTACTGCCTGCAGTACCAGGAGACCGACCTCGCCTTCGTGAGCCGCCTGATGGAGGAGGAGGGCATCCACTACGCCTTCGACCACGAGGGCGACGTGGAGCTGCTCGTGCTCCGCGACTCGAACGACGCGGCCGAGCCGGTGCCCTCGACCCGCGGCGGCGGCGTGCTCTCCCACCAGCCGCACTCCCTGGTCGTGACCGACGAGGAGCCGGTCTACGCCCTGATCCGTCACCGCACGCACCACGCGACCGGCGTGACGGTGCGCGACTTCGACTGGACCCGCTCCGCGCTGCCGATCGCGTCCGCCGACCTCGGCGAGGACGAGCTGGGCCGCACCCGCGAGAGCTACGAGCACGGGTGGGGGCGCTCGCTGACGATCGGGGACTACGACGCGGGCGCCCGCCGCTACCAGCGGGAGGACGGGGCGCGCCAGGCGACGGTGCGACGGGAGGCGCACGCCGCGCGCGACGTCGTCGGCCACGGCGTCTCCCGGGTGATCGGCCTCCAGCCGGGGGCGCGCTTCCAGCTCGCGGGCCACGACGCCCCCGGGCTCGACGACGCCTACCTCGTGACCCGCGTGGTGCACACGAGCGAGCCCGCGCCGCGGGACGACGCGCCGGGCGCGGAGGAGTACCACAACGTCTTCGAGTGCATCCCGCGGTCGGTGCCGCACCGGCCGGCTCGGCGCACGCCCAAGCCGCGCATCGCGTCGGTCCAGACGGCGATCGTGACCGGGCCGGCGGGCGAGGAGATCCACTGCGACGAGTGGGGCCGGGTCACCGTGCGCTTCCCCTGGGACCGCGAGAACCCGGCGGACGACAGCGCCAGCACCTGGCTGCGGGTGCAGCAGAAGTGGGCGGGCGCGGGCTGGGGCACGCTCTGGGTCCCGCGCGTGGGCACCGAGGTCGTGGTGCAGTTCGTCGACGGCGATCCCGATCGCCCGCTGGTCACCGGCTGCCTCTACGACGCCAACCTCCTGCTCCCTTACGACCTGCCGGCGGAGAAGACGAAGAGCACCATCAAGACCCGGAGCTCCCCCGGCGGCGGCGGCTTCAACGAGATCCGCTTCGAGGACCGCGCGGGCTCGGAGGAGGTGTTCATCCACTCCCAGAAGGACACCCACCGCGTCACCCTGAACGACGACACGAACAGCGTCGGGCACGACCAGACCATCACGGTCGGCAACGATCAGGCGCAGACCGTGGGCGTGGACCAGGCCGAGGAGATCGGCGTGAACCAGACGATGACGGTCGGCGCGAACCGCGCGGTGACCGTCAGCGGGAGCTTCTCCGAGACCATCGACGGCAGCTCGACGATCACCGTGCGCGGGCACGCCACCGAGACCCTGCACGCGGGCGAGACCCAGACGGTGAACGCGGGCCGCACCGAGACGGTCTCTGGCGGCGAGACCCGGACCATCGACGGCGGCCACACCGAGACGGTCGACGGCGGCCTCACCCAGACCGTCAACGGTGGCCTCACCCAGGACGTGACCGGATCCGTCAACGAGACGTTCACCGGCGACCACGCGAGCTCGGTCGGTGCCGCCTTCACCCACTCGATCGACGGCGGCGCGAGCGTCTTCACGCCGGGCGGCTTCGACATCATCACCGCCGGCAGCTGGAACCTGACCGCGCCGCCGGGCGCGCTGACGATCGCCCCGGGCGGCTACACCGCGATCGCGGGCGGCGGTCACCTCTGGATCGAGGCGATGAACCTCGAGCTGCCCGGCGCCTACAAGTCCATCTCGTTCAGCGACCTGACGATCACCGGGCTCTCGGTGAGCGTGAAGGGCGCGGTCGCCGAGACCAAGGTGCTCAACCTCGAGTACGTGGGCGTGTCGATCGCGCTCACCGGCGCGCGCGCCGAGATCGACAGCCTGAACGTCACCATCGCCGGCCTCGTGTGCACCGTGCACGGGCCGAAGCTCGGGATGAGCGGGATCCACATCTACATCTGAAGGGGGGGGAGCGCGTTGCTGGAAAGGTTGCGGTACGAGCTCGAGGCGGACGCGCCCGTCGGTCCCCTCGACGTGGTGCGCGTGACCCTCGCCGAGGCGCTCGACGAGCCCTACGTGCTGACCGTCCGGGCGCGCCTGGCCGATCGCGCGGTCGACCCGTCCGAGCTCATCGGGCGCGACGCGGCGCTGACCTTCACCCGCGGGGCGGTGACCCGGACCCAGCGCGGGCTCGTGCGCACGCTGCGCGAGGGGCACCTCCGCCCCGACGGCGGCGCCGACGTGGAGCTCGAGATCGTGCCGGCCCTCGCGCTCCTGTCGCTCCGGCGCGACACCCGCATGTTCCAGGACCAGACCGCGCCCGACATCCTGCGCGCGGTGCTCGAGGAGGGCCTCGCGCCGTACGGCCGCGCGGTGCAGCTCGATCTCGACGACACCTACCTCCGCCGCGAGCACTGCCTGCAGTACCAGGAGAGCGACCTCGCCTTCGTGTCGAGGCTGATGGAGGAGGAGGGCATCCACTACGCGTTCGAGCACGACGGCGCGACCGAGCTGCTCGTGCTGCGCGACGCCAACCGCTTCGCCGCGCCGATCGAGACGGTGCCGACGGCGGGCGCCCTGCCCTTCCCGCGGCACGACTCGACGATGCCGGACGCCGAGCCGGTCAACCACTTCACCCGCGGTCACCGCCCGGTCACCACCGCGGTCGCGCTCCGGGATCTCGACTGGACGAGCGGGCCGCTGGTCGTCGAGGCGTCGGAGGGCGGCGCCGACGCGCTCGGCCGGACGCGCGAGAGCTACGAGCACGGCGAGAGGCGCTCGATCTCGGTCACCCACTACGACGAGGGCGCGCGCCGCTACCAGGCCCACGACGCCGAGCGGCAGGCGCGCATCCGGCTCGAGGCGCACGGCGCGCGGGGGCTGGCGGGGCGCGGCGTGGGCCGGGCGGTCGGCCTGCAGCCCGGCGTGCGCTTCACGCTCTCGGGCCACCCCTTCGTCGACGCCGACGACGCCTACCTCGTCACCCGCGTCTTCCACTCGAGCGAGCCTCACGGCGACCTCGACGCCACGCCGGGCGTGGAGGCCTACCACAACGTCTTCGAGTGCATCCCGCTCTCGGTCCCCTACCGGCCGCGGCGCCGCACGCCCAAGCCGGTGAGCCCCTCGATGCAGACCGCGATCGTGACCGGCGACGGGGAGATCCACACCGACCCGCACGGCCGGGTGCAGGTGCTCTTCCACTGGGACCGGCAGCACGAGGCGGCCGCGGGCTCGAGCTGCTGGATCCGGGTCCGCCACGACTGGGCCGGCGAGAGCTGGGGTCACCTCTGGATCCCGCGGGTGGGCATGGAGGTGGTGGTCCAGTTCATGGACGGCGATCCGGATCGGCCGCTCGTCACCGGCGCGCTCTACGACGCCGCGCACCCCCCGCCCTACTCGCTGCCGGCCGAGAAGACGAAGAGCACCATCAAGTCGAACAGCTCCCCGGGCGGCGGCGGGTTCAACGAGGTGCGCTTCGAGGACCTCGCGGGCAGCGAGGAGATGTTCATCCACGCCCAGAAGGACTCCAACGCGATCACGCGCAACGACGAGTCCGTGAGCGTCGGCGTGGACCAGACGATCTCGATCGGCGCCAACCAGCGCCAGCGCGTGGGCAACGACCAGACCGAGGAGATCGGCAACGACCAGACGCTGACGGTCGGCGCCGACCGCACCATCACGGTGGGCGGCTCGTTCACCGAGACCATCGGCGCGACCTCGACCATCGACGTGCACGCGCACGCGACCGAGACGCTGAACGCGGGCGAGACGCAGACGGTGAGCGCGGGTCGCACCGAGACGGTGGACGGCGGCGAGACCCGCACCGTCAACGGCGGGCAGACCGAGACGATCGACGGCGGGCTCACCCAGACGGTGTCGGGCGGCGTCACCCAGAGCGTCACCGGCGCGGTGACCGAGACGTTCAGCGCCGCGCACACCAACACCACGACCGGCAGCCTCAGCCACACCGTGCTCGGCGGCTCGACCACCATCGCCGGCGGCAGCTACTCGCTCACCGCGCTCGGCGGCTACACCAGCATCGCGCCCGCGGGCTGCACCTTCCTGACGCCCGCCTGGTTCACGGTGATCGCGCCCGCGAACCAGACCCGCATCGAGGCGCAGATCGACAAGCTCCTCGGCTTCGAGATGACGATCCGCGGGATCGGGCTCGGGGTGACCGGGGCGGAGATCGCCGGCGCGACGATCGGCATCGAGGCGAAGGGGGTCAGCGTCTCGCTCACCGGCGCGTCGGCCACGCTCAACGCGCCGAAGATCCAGCTCGAGAGCGTCTACCTCGAGCCCTCCTCGGTCCGCGCGGTCACCACCGGCTGCCGGGTGCACATCGCCGGGATCCACCTGTTCGTCTGAGAGAGGTCCATCGTCATGCCGCTCGACGCGCTCCGCAGCCGACTCACGATCGACGGCGCCCCGCACGGGGTGGCCGCGTTCCGCGTCGTCGAGGCGCTCGACGCGCCGTTCCGGGTGACCGCGCACGTGCAGGTGGACGACGCGATGACCGACACCAGCGCCTGGGTCGGCACCGACGCGGCGCTCGTGCTGGAGCGCCTCCCCAACCTGCGCCGCTTCGTCGGCCTGGTCACCGCCGCGTCCGATCCCCGCGCGCACACCACCGGCACCGCGGGCGGCATCGTCCGGGTGGAGATCGAGCCCGCCCTCTCCTGGCTCGCGCGCCGGCGGAACACCCGCATGTTCCAGGCGAAGACCGCGCCCGAGATCCTCGAGGCGGTGCTCGGCGAGGCGCTCGGCGCGTACGGTCGCAGCGCGCGGCTCGAGCTCGACGAGGCCTACGCCCGCCGCGAGTACTGCATGCAGTACCAGGAGACCGACCTCGACTTCGTCTCGCGGCTGATGGAGGAGGAGGGGATCACCTACACCTTCGACCACGACGGCGACGTCGAGGTCCTCGTGCTCCGCGACCGCAACGGGGCGAGCGAGCCGGTGGAGAACGCCCCCACCGACGGAGAGGTGCGCTTCGATCCCCGCGACGTGCCGATCACCGAGTCGGAGCCGGTGCAGCACTTCTCGACCGAGACGCGCGCCACCCCCACCGCGGTGACCGCGCGCGACTTCGACTGGACGGCGGGGCGCTACGCCCTCGAGAGCGAGGCGCCCGGCGCCGACGCCCGCGGCCACGTCCGGGAGTCGTACGAGCACGGCGAGGGCCGGAGCTTCACCATCGGCGACTACGACGAGGGCGTCCGCCGCTACCAGTCGCAGGACGGCGCCCGGCGCGTCGCGGTGCGGCGGGAGGAGCTGGTCTCGGGGGCCGACGTGGGCGCCGGGCTCGGCCGCGTGATCGGCTTCACGCCGGGCCGCCGCTTCCGCCTGGTCGGCCACCCCGGGCTCGGCGACGCGGAGTGGCTGCTCCGCCGCGTGGTGCACTCGAGCGAGCCCGCCCCGGGGTTCGGCGGCGCGGCGGGCGCGGCGGACTATCACAACCGCTTCGAGGTCATCCCGCTCGAGACGCCTCACCGCCCGCGCCGCGTGACCCCGAAGCCCCGGATCATGGGCGTGCAGACCGCGGTCGTGACCGGGCCGGCGGGCGAGGAGATCCACACCGACGAGTGGGGCCGGGTGAAGGTCCTGTTCCACTGGGACCGCGAGAGCCCGGCCGACGAGACCTCGAGCGTCTGGCTGCGCTGCCGGCAGGAGTGGACCGGCAACGGCTTCGGCTGGCTCTGGACGCCGCGCATCGGCCACGAGGTGGTGGTGACCTTCGTCGACGGCGACCCCGACCGGCCCATCGCGTTCGGCGGCGTCTACGACGCGAACCTCCTGCCGCCCTACGACCTGCCGGCGGAGAAGACCAAGAGCACGATCAAGTCGAACAGCTCGCTCGGGGGCGGCGGCTTCAACGAGATCCGCTTCGAGGACGCCGCAGGCTCCGAGGAGTACTTCTTCCACTCGCAGAAGGACACCAACGAGATCATCCTGAACTGCGAGACGATCACGGTCGGCGCCAACCAGACGATCGACATCGGGAACGACCACGTCCAGACGATCGGCGTGAACCAGACCGAGGCGATCGGCGCCAACCAGACGCTGGACGTCGGCGCGAACCGGGGGGTCGACGTCGGCGCCACCTTCACCGAGGACATCACCGGGACGTCGACGATCCAGGTGGACGGCCACGCGACCGAGACGCTCGAGGCGGGCGAGACGCAGACGGTGCACGCGGGCCGGACCGAGACGGTGAACGGGGGCGAGACCCGCACGGTGACCGGCGGCCAGACCGAGACGATCTCCGGCGGCCTGACCCAGACGGTGAGCGGCGGGCTCACCCAGACGGTGAACGGCGCGGTGACCGAGTCGTTCGACGGCAGCCACGCCTGCACGGTGACCGGCACGTTCACGCACAGCGTGGCCGCCGCGGTGACGGTGACGACGCCGTCGACCTACCGGCTGCTCTCGCCGGCCGGCTACACCAACATCGCGCTCGCCGGCCAGAACATCCTCGCGCCCGGCGGCTACCGGGTGATCGCCGCCTCCAACCAGACCTGGATCGCGCCGCTCTTCATCAAGCTCACCGGCATCAACGTCGAGGTCGAGGGCTTCAAGATGGAGTGGGACTCGTCGCTCAAGGCGAGCGTCACCGGCCTGAGCCTCGGGCTCACCGGGGTGAAGGCGGAGTTCGCGACCGGGCTCGAGCTGAAGAACGATCCGATCGAGATCAAGCAGACCGGCGCCGAGGCGAAGCTGGCCGGCTGCGTGGTGGAGATCGCCGGGGTCCACGTCTCGGTCAGCGCCGTCAAGCTGCAGGTGTAGGAGTACGTGAAGGTCGTCAAACCGATGTCGCTCGGCTTCCTGAGCCGACCCTTCGAGCACCAGCGTCAGCACCGCCTCACCCTCGAGGCGCTGGTCGCGTTCCCGCTGCGCGGGCCGATGCGGCTGGTGACCGAGCAGGACCTCTGGGGCGCGGTGCCCGAGGCGCTCGGCGAGCAGCCGATCCTCTCGGAGGGCATGCCCAAGTCGCGCCCCGAGATCCTGGCCGCCGGGTCCGCGTGGCCGCGAGAGCGCCCGGCGAGCGTGTGCCCGGTGTCGATCGCGGTGGGCGAGTGGAAGAAAGATCTCGCCGTCGTGGGCGACCGCGAGTGGCGCGCCGGCGTCCCGACCGCCCCCGCGCCCTTCGAGTCGATGCCGCTGACGTGGGCGAACGCGTACGGCGGCGAGGGCTTCGCCCAGAACCCGGTCGGCAAGGGCGCCAAGCCCATCGAGGTCGGCGGCCGGCGCGTGCACCCGCTGCCCAACGTCGAGCTGCCCGGCCGGCTCATCGAGGCCCCCAAGGACGCGCCGACCCCGGCGGGCTTCCGCGCGATCGACTTCACCGCGCCGTCGCGGAGCCGCTACCGCGGGACCTACGACCAGCGCTACGTGGAGCAGCACTTCCCGGGCGCGCCGCCCGACCAGGACTGGCGCATCTGGAACATGGCGCCCGAGGACCAGCAGCTCGACGCGCCGATCGCGCTCGACGCGCGCTTCCGGGTGGAGAACATGCACCCCGACCACCCGGTGCTCGAGGGCGCGCTGCCGGGCCTGCGGGCGCGCTGCTGGGCGATCGCCGGCGAGGTGCAGCCGATCGACAACCGCAAGCGGCCCAAGGGCGAGCTCGTCGAGGTGCCGATGAAGCTCACCACCCTCTGGCTCTTCCCCGAGCGCGAGCTCGGCGTGATGATCCACCAGGGCGTGCTCGACGTGCGGGAGGACGACGCGCGGGACGTCTCGCTGATCCTCCTGGCCGCCGAGCGGGTCGGGGAGCCGCGCGAGCTCGCCCACTACGAGGAGGTCGTCCGGCGCCGCTACGACCCGGAGTGGGGCGCGATGTACGCGCTCTTCGAGGACGACCTCGTGCCGGGTGACCTCGCCGGCGAGATCCAGATGGAGCACCCGGAGCTGGCCCCGACCTACCCGATGAAGGAGCACCTCCAGCGGCGCGCGGACCGGGAGCGCGCCCGGGCGGAGGAGCGCGCGGCCGAGCACGACGTGAGCCTCGCGGAGATGGGGATCGGCGACGGGCCCGATCTGAACGCGCCGCTGCCGACGCTGCGCGAGCTGCCCGACCGGGTGCGCTCGCTGCGGGAGGAGCTCGACACGCGCGCCGCCGAGGCCGAGCAGGCCAAGGCCGACGCGATGGAGGAGCTGAAGCAGATCTGCGAGGAGCACGAGCTCGACCACGAGGAGATGCAGCGGCTGCTCGGCGTCGAGCACACCGGCCCGCCCGAGTTCACCGCGGTGGGTCAGCGCGAGCTGCTGCGCGAGCAGGTCCGGGAGGCGAACCGGCGCGAGATGTCGCTCGAGTGGCTCGAGCAGCAGGCCGAGGACCCGGAGGCGTTCGCGCGGTGGCAGCAGACGGAGACCCAGCTCCTCGACGCCTACCGCAAGAGCGCGCACATGCAGAGCCCCGCGCCGACCCAGGACGAGGAGGCGTCGAGGGCCGAGCGCGAGCGCCTCCTCGCCGACCTCGCGGCGGGGGCCAGCATGGACCGACGCGACCTGACCGGCCTCGATCTCTCGGGCGCGGATCTGCGCGGCGCCGACCTCTCCGGCGCGCTGATGGAGTCGGTCCGGCTCGAGGGCTCGCTCCTCGACGGGGCGCGGCTCGAGGGGACGGTGCTCGCGCACGCCGACCTGACCGCGGCGAGCCTGAAGGGCGCGTCGCTGCGCGGCGCGAACCTGGGCAAGGCGCGGCTCCGGCGCACCGCGTGCGACGAGGGCACCGACTTCAGCGACGCGACGATGGTGGAGCTGCGCGGCGACGAGGCGGGGCTCACCGGCGCCACGCTCACGGGCGCCCTCCTCCTCCGCGCGAGCCTGAAGGGCGCCGACCTGAGCGGCGCGAAGCTCGGGCGCGCGACCCTCATCGAGGCGGTGATGAGCGGGTGCAAGCTCACCGGGGCGCACCTCGGCGGCGTCGCGCTGATCGACATGGACCTCAGCGGCGTCGACTTCACCGAGGCGCAGGCGGCGGAGATGAACATGGTGGGCGGCTCGGTGAAGGGCGCGACGTTCGTGCGCGCGGACCTGACCTCGGCGCGCTTCGTCATGCGCTGCGACGCGCGGGGCGCCGACTTCCGGCACGCGAAGATGCTCGACGCGAACCTCCGCGAGGCCGACCTCGAGGGCGCGGACCTAGGCGGCGCGACGCTGCACCGCGCGGACCTCGGCGAGGCGAACCTGCAGGGCGCCAAGCTCTACCGGATCGTGGCCCGGCGCTCGCGCTGGACGCGCGCGGATCTCCGCGGGGCGACCCTGATGAGCGGCGACCTGATGGAGGCGGTGTTCGCGAAGGCCGACGTGCGGGGGGCCGACTTCCGGGGCGCGAACCTCTTCGGCGCCGACTTCTCCCGGGTGCACGGCGACGAGGCCACGCGCTTCGACGAGGCCATCCGCGACCGCATGATCGTCTACCCGATGAGGCAGCCGTGACGCGCGACGAGCTGCTGGACGCGATCCGACACGGCGAGCCCATCCAGGGCGCCGATCTCTCGGGCATGGATCTGTCGGGCGCGGCGCTGAGCGGCGGGATCTTCGAGACGGTCTCGCTGCGGGGCGCCAACCTGGCCGGGGCCCAGCTCGACGAGTCGGTGCTCTACGCGTGCGATCTCGCCGGCGCCGACCTCCGCGGCGCCAACCTGCGGCTCACCCAGCTCACCCGCAGCGACCTCCGGAACGCGGCGCTCGGCGACGCCAACCTGAACGGGGCCGGCTTCCACCGCTGCGACCTCGGCGGCGCCGACGCGACCCGCGCCGACCTTCGCTACGCCCAGCTCACCGAGTCCAAGCTGGTCGGGATGCGCTTCCCGCAGGCGCGCCTCTCGAACGCGGTGCTGAACGACGTGGACGCCTCGGAGGTGGAGCTCGGCGGGGCGGTGCTCTCGCAGACCACCCTCTACCTCGCCGACCTCCAGACGGCGAAGCTGGCGGGCGCGGTCTTCGATCGCACCATCCTGGTCGGCGCGAAGCTCGCCGGGCAGTCCTTCGCGGGCGTCGATCTCTCGCGCGTGCAGCTGATGGCCGCGGACCTGCGCGGCTGCGACTTCACCGGGGCGACGCTCGCGGGCACCAACTTCATGCAGGCGGATCTGAGCGAGGCCACCCTCGAGAAGGTGAAGGCGCCGCAGGCGATGTTCGCCCAGGCGAAGCTCGTGCAGACGAAGCTCGCGGGGGCCGAGCTGCCGCAGTCGCTCTTCAACGCCGCCGACCTGCGACGCGCCGACTTCACCGGCGCCAAGCTCCAGAACGCCTACTTCGAGGAGGCGCGCGCCGCGACGGCGGTGTTCGTGCGCGCCGACCTCACCTACGCCAACTTCGCGAACGCCGACCTCTCGCACGCCGACTTCAGCGGTGCGACCCTGACGCGGGCGAGCCTGCACGGCATCGTGGAGGAGGGCGCGGTCTTCGGACCGAGCCGCGCGTCGGCGCTCGGGTCGGATCCCGAGCGTCTCCGCGCCGAACGTTTCGAGCCCAAGCTCTAGGAGGACCCATGGCAGCGGCAGCAGACGAGTCGATCATCTCCTTCGCGGGCGCGGTGACCCAGGAGCTGGGCCGCGTGCGCGAGCACGAGGGCGGGCTGACGGTGGAGACCGAGGCCGGCACCTTCTCGGCCCGGCGCGCCGCGAGCTGCCTGCTCGCCCCGGCCACCGGCGACCAGGTGCTCCTCGCCCGACCGGAGCGAGGCGCGTGCTTCGTGCTCGCCGTGCTGGTCCGCGCGGAGCCCGAGCGCGCCGCCGTCGTCGAGGTGGACGCGCCGGCGATGCACCTGAGGGCGCCGCGGGTCGAGGTGCTCGCCAAGGAGGGGATGCGCCTCATCAGCCAGGAGAAGATCGCGCTCGTCGCGCAGCGGTTCGCGCTCGACGCGCGCGAGGGTCGCGTGTCGATCCAGCGGCTCGCCCTGGAGGGACGCGAGGTGCTCGCGCGGGCCGACGTGCTCGACGGAGTCTTCGGCGCCATCGAGACCGCCGCCGAGCGGCTCACGCAGCGGCTCGGGCGCTCCTACCGCTTCGTGGAGGACACCGACAGCACGCACGCGCACGAGGTGGAGGTCCGCGCCGCGCAGAGCTTCGTCACCCGGGCCAAGGACGCCGTCCACCACGCTCGCCGCCTCTTCAAGGCGGACGGCGAGCAGGTCCACATCGGCTGAGGAGGAGACATGTTCGCGAACACCCAGATGGGCGGCCTCGACTTCGCCTTCCCCGACATCTGCAAGATCCCGCCGGCCGCGATCCCGATCCCCTTCCCCAACTTCGCGCTCGGCCCGATGGGCGTGCCGCCCTGCCCGAAGGTGCTCTTCGCCTGCGCGCCGGCGCACAACCTGGCCACGGTGATCCCGACCTCCTTCGGCGACGAGCCGGGCGTGCTGGGCGGGATCATCTCGCAGACCATCAAGGGGCCCTCGCGTCACCTGACCGCGTCGTTCACCACGCTGGTGGGCGGGCTTCCGGCGACGCGGCTGACGAGCGTCACGCTGCAGAACCTCTGCAACGCGATCGGCATGCGCATCGTGCCGAGCCAGGTGAAGGTGCTGCTGCTCGCCCCCTGATCAGATCAGGCGGTCGGTCCAGGTGCGCGGCGTCGCGTCGGTCACGATCTCGAGCTGCATGGCGTAGTCGAACGGGCGGGGCCCGCGCGCGCGGATGAAGGCCACGATGTCGCGGAGGCCGTCGTCCACGCTCCCGCGCGGGTCGTAGCCGAGCCGCTCGCGCGCCAGGTCGCTCGAGCAGGTCGCCACCTTCACCTCGCAGGGCCGCGGGTCGACGTAGACCGGCTCGAGCGGCGCGAAGCCGATGATGGCGGCGAGCCGCTCGGCGAGCGCGTTGATGCTGATGAAGCCCTGCCCGGGCGAGCGGCTGTCGGGCCCGACGTTCACCGTGAGGCCGTCCATGCCCGGCTCGAGCACGAGCTTCACCAGGCAGTCCACGACGTCCTGCACCGGGCTGAAGCAGCGCTTCTGCTCGCCGTCCCCGTAGATATAGGGCTGGCGCCCCTGCAGCATGAGGTTCGCCATGATCGAGGCGACGTTGCGGTAGGGGTCGTCGTACTTCTGGCGCGCGCCGATGATGTTGTGCGGCACGGCGACCACGCGCTCGACGCCGTGGGTGGTGGCGAGCTGATGGAGGAGCTGCTCGCTGCACACCTTGGCGATGCCGTAGGGATCGCGCGGGTTGGTCGCCTGCGACTCGGTGAAGGGCACCGGGTTGTCGCCGTAGCGCGCCATCGACGAGCAGTAGACGATGCGCTCCACGCCGTTCGCGATCGCGGCGGTGAAGGTGGCGACGGACGCCTGCACGTTGTTGCGCACGATGAGGGTCGGGCTGAAGACGCTCAGCCCCTCGTGCGCCGCCGACGCCGCGTGCACGACCACGTCGGCGCCCTCGGTGATCCGCTTCATCGCCTCGAGGTCGCAGCAGTCGACCACGTCGAGCTCGGCGCCCTCGGGCACGTTGTCGCGGTAGCCGCCGGTGAGATCGTCGCAGCCGCGCACCGAGCAGCCGAGCGCGAGCAGCCGCTCCGCGAGGTGGCTCCCGAGGAAGCCGGCGATCCCCGTGATGAAGACGTGGCGGCCCACGGGGGCGTTTATAGCACCGCCCGGCCGCCATGAGGTGACCGGGCTCGGTGTGGCTGCGCGACTCGGGGCCGCTGCGCGGCTCGGGGGCCTACTCGGCGTCCGCGACGTCGCCGGCGAGGGCGCGGAGCTCCGGGAGCCAGACGTCGAGCTCGGGGATGAGCTCGGCGACCTGCAGGCCCGCGGACTCGAAGCCCTCGCTGTGCTGCGCGAGCACGGTGAAGAGCTGGTGGAGCGCGGCGCGACGCTCGTCCTGGAGGGCGGCGACGCGCTCGTCGGAGAGCGCGGACAGCTCGGTCTCGAGCTCGGTGATCTGCGCGTCGAGGGCGTCCCGCTTCTCGCGCGCGCCGGCGAGCTTCTTCTCCAGCTTCGCGCGCTGGCGCTCCTCGCTCTTGGTGAGCGGCTGCGCGAGCTGCTCCTCCACGCGGGTGACGCCGTAGGCGCGGCCTTCGACCTCGCGGAGCGCGTCGGCGAGCTCGGGGTGGCTGGCCATCGCCAGCTGACGCTTCAGCTCGGCCTGCTTGCGCTCGAGCTGCGCGAGCTGCTGCTCGATGCGGAGGCGCTCCTTCTCGGCCTGCGCGTCGTCGTCGGCGGAGGCCTGGCCCTCGGGGGCCGGGGTCGGGGGGAGGTCCAGGGACTCGGTCTGCTGCATCGCCATGGGCCGGGTTCTGTACGCCCTCGGGGATCGGCTGTGAAGAAGTCACGTGTGATCCCGTGATATGCACGCGTCGTGAGGGAGGGGCCCCGCGATCCGTCCATGCCGCCGCCAGCGCGGATGAGCATGCCGTCGCTCGACGCGATCCAGCCGGTCCACGACCGCTACCACCGCCGCCGCAAGCTCTCGATCGCGATCGCCGTCGCCTCGATCGTCGCCGCGACGGTGTACCTCTTCTGGCCCCTGTTCAGCGGGCAGGCGACCTACTTCGAGTGGGACGTGCCCGAGCAGTACTGGCCGGATCTCGTCTACCTCTGCGAGTCGCTGCACGGCGGAGAGCTGCCCTACTGGAACCCCTACGATCGCGGCGGCTACCCCTTCCACGCCGACCCTCAGGCCGGCACCTACCACCCGCTCAACTGGGGAATCTGCGCCCTCGGTGGCCCGACGCCCGGGCTCGGCTGGGCGACGGCGCGGGTGGTCGTCGGCTTCCTGATCTGTGGCCTCTTCGGGCTGCTCTGGCTGCGGCGCCTCGGGGCCAGCTGGGCGGGCGCGATGGTCGGCGCGATCCTGCTCGAGGCGGCGCCCTTCATGCGCCACAACTGGGAGCTCAACCTCACGAGCGGCTACGCCTGGCTGCCGATGATGCTCTGGGCCGCCGAGCGGCTCGCCACCGAGCGCCGCATCCCGGACGGCCTCCTGCTCGCCCTCGCCTGGGCCCTCTGCGGCTGGACCGGCTCGCCCCCCGCCCTCTGGCTCGCGAGCAGCTTCACCGCCCTCTACCTCGTCTTCCGCCTGGGCGAGGTCTCGCGCGAGGTGGGGCTCTCCCTCGTGCGCGGGGTCCCGGCCCTGGCCACCGTCGCGCTCGTCGGCGCGGCGCTGCTCGGCGTCATGCTCGTGCCAGGCGCGGAGCTGAGCGAGCACTCGGTGCAGGCCGGCCGGAGCTTCGAGAGCATCTCGCAGGGCAGCCTCGAGGCGGACCAGCTCTTCGCGCTGCTCTGGCCGATGCCGGGCAACCACCTCTACGTGGGCCTGCTCGCGATCGCGCTCACCCCGCTGGCGCTCGCGCGCGCCAAGAGCAACCTGCCGTGGTTCTTCCTGATCGTCTTCGTGGTCGGCGCGGCCCTCGCCTTCGGCGGCGCGGCGTTCCGGGTCGCCTACGACTGGCTCCCGGTCTTCGACGTCTTCCGCGCGCCCTACCGCTACCAGGCGTGGCTGGGGCCCTGCGCGGCCGGGCTGACGGCCCTCGGCCTGCCGAGCGAGAAGAAGGCGTTCGAGGGCGCGCTCGGCGGCCGGCTCCGGGTGGCCGGCCTGTGCTTGATCGCGATCGGGGTCGCCGCGCTCGTGCTCCTCGAGGGCCTCGGACCGGGCCTGCTCGCGATCGCGCTCGGGATCCTGCTCGCGTCGCGCACGCTGCGCCCGCCGCTGCACCAGGGGTCGATCCTGTGGGCGGTGCTGCTCGGCGCGATCGTGCTCGTGGACGTGACCCAGGCGCTGCCCGATCACCGCCACATGCGGCCCGGGCAGCCGCGGTGGGACGAGCCGGCGGCGGCCGCGGTCTTCCCGCACGCGCCGAACACCCGCGAGCGCTGGCGCTACATGGACGAGTTCGCGGTCGGGTGCCGCAGCGGCACGCGCACCCGGCGACGGGACTTCCGCGGCTACCAGGACCCGCTGCTGCTGGCGTCCTACGAGCGCGTGGTCGGGAGCCTGCGCGAGCACCCCGCCCTCGCGCCACAGTTCAACGTGCGATACGCGCTCCAGGGACCGCACTTCATCCACGGCTGGGATCGCCACTACCTGCCGCCGCCCGACGCGCTGCGGGAGACGCTGAACGCGCGGGTCGTGCACCGCGGCGAGGGAGAGCGCACCGTCACCGAGCTGATGGACGCCCTGCCGGTCGCCTACTTCGTGCCCGAGCGCGAGGTGGAGCGGGCGTCGAGCCGAGCCGACGCGCTGGCCCGCACGATCGCCCTCGCGCCGGGCGCGATCGCGGTGCTCGACGAGGTCGAGAGCCCCGAGGAGCGGCCCCCGCACGGGCGCGCGGCCGGAGGTCGCCCCCGGGCCGAGGCGCGCGGGCTGTCGCTCCGCCCCGATCGGGTGGCCTTCACCCTCGACGCCCCCGGCCGCGGCGTGGTCGTCATCAACGAGGCGTGGCTGCCCGGCTGGAAGGCGCGCGTCGACGGCCGCCGCGTCCCGATCTTCCGGGCCAACGGCTTCGTCCGCGCGGTCCCGGTGGACCGGGGCGAGCGCCGCGTCGTCCTCACCTACCGGCCCCGGAGCGGGCTCTACTGGCGACAGGTGCTCCTCATCGGCTGGCTCGCCATCCTCGTCGGCCTGCTCGGGCTCCCCCTCTCGCACGCCATCCGGCGCTGGGCCCGCGCGCGCGCCGCCAAGCCCGACCGCGCGCCACCGGAGGGCTGATCGCCGCGCGGAATGCGCAAGCCGACGCGCGACTCGCGCACCTTCTGCGCAGGCTGGCCCGGGACCAGGGCCCGCCCGCGCACGGCACGCGCGATGCACTGGACATGGGGGCGCGCTCGGAGCGAGTCGCTTCTGGGGGGAAGGCGGCTCGCTCCGGGCGTCAGCGTTCCGTCGATGTGAGATAGTCCCGCGCGGTGAGCGCCGAGAACCTCTACCTGCACTATGTGTCCGACGGCCCGCCGCGGCGGCGGCAGACAATCTCCCGCGCCGACCTGCGCGACCTGATCACCTCGCGGCGCTCGGCGGGCCGACGGCCGGCGTCGCTCGAGGCGTACCGGAGCGGCGCCCCCGAGGCGGACGCGTTCACCCTCTCGTTCGACGACGCCCACGCCTCGGTGCTCGCGCACGCCGCGCCGGTGCTCGCCGAGCTCGACATGCCGGCCACGCTCTTCGTCCCGACCGCCTACGTCGGGGCGTCGGACGCCTTCCTCGACTGGGACGACCTGCGCCGGCTCCGCGACCTCGGCTGGACCCTAGGCGCACACTCCCACACCCACCCGCGCATGAGCTGGCGGCTGCACGACGAGGACGACGACGCCCACCTCGCGCGCCTCGTGGACGAGCTCGCGCGCTCGCGAGAGCGCTTCGAGCGAGAGCTCGGCGAGGCGCCCGCGCTCTTCGCCTACCCGTACGGCGAGGCCCCGCCGATCGCCCGCCGCGCGGCGCGGGAGGCGGGGTTCGAGTGCGCGTTCACCGTGGCCGGCGATCGCGCCTGGGACGGCGATCGGCTCGCCATCCCCCGGCTCGACGCGCTCGAGACCCCGCCGCGCCAGGACGCGCCGACCGCGTTCAGCGTCGTGGTGCCCGCCTACGACCGGGTCGCGATCCTCGCCGACGTGGTGGGCCGCCTCGCCGGGCAGAGCTACCCCGAGGACCGCTACGAGGTGATCGTCGTCGACGACGGCTCGCCCGAGGCGCTCGCGCCGCTCTTCGCGGACGGCCCCTCGAACGTGCGCGTGGTGCGACAGGGCGACGACGGCTTCCGGGCCGGCCAGGCGCGCCAGCGGGGCGCCGACGAGGCGCGGCACGACCACCTCGTGTTCCTCGACGCCGACGTCGCGGTCGATCCGGACTTCCTCTGGCACCTCGACTGGGTGCACCGGCGGATCGACGACGCGGTGCTGCTCGGATACCTGAGCGGCTACAACCTGCACGACATGGGGCTGATCCACCGGCCCGCCGACGTGATCGGCGCCGACGTGCGCGGGCTCCCGATCATCCCGGACCGCTCCCGCGAGCCCACGCTGCGGGCCTGCCTCGACAACCTCGACTGGCTCGAGGACCCGTGGACGCTGACCTACACCGGCAACCTCTCGCTCCCGAAGGCCCTCTTCGAGCGGGTCGGCGGCTTCAGCGACGACTTCGTCGGATGGGGCCTCGAGGACATCGACCTCGGGGTGCGCCTCCACCGGGGCGGCGGCCAGTTCGTGTTCAGCCGCTTCGCGATCGGCTGGCACGTGGTCGACCCCGACGAGACCGGTTGGCGCAACCCCTTCCGCGAGCGCGAGCCGACGGTCGAGCGCTTCGGCGGGTACCTGACCAACCTCTCGATCCTGGAGCGACGCCACCCGGGCGACCCGGCCGTCCAGGGCTACGTGACCCGCTCGCGGGCGGACATCGACGAGACCTGCGCGAAGCCGATGACGGTCGGCGTCGAGATGGGGGGCGAGGCGCGCGACCGGTCGACGCTGCACCGTCGCCTCCACCACGTGCAGCCGGGCGGGGTGCCGAAGCACGAGCTGCTCGACCGGGTCGCCTACGCGGAGAAGATCGGCGCCCGGACGATCTACGCGCTCGGCGGGGAGCCGGCCGAGCACCCCGATCTGCTGGCGCTCCTCGAGGCGGCCTCGCGCGCGGTCTCGTGGGTGTCGCTCCAGACGATGGGCCACGGGTTCGCGACGCCGGGGCTCGCGAGGGACGCGCGGAGCGCCGGCCTGAACGGCGCGGTGATCGACACCTTCACCGCAGACGCGTCATTGCATGACGAGTTGCACTCTCCGGGATGCCACGCGCGTTGGCGGAAGGGCGTCGACGCGCTGCGGGACGCGGACCTCGAGCTCAGCGCGCGCCTCGTCGTGACCCCGCGCACCGCGCCCGGGCTGGAGGGCACGCGGCGGCTCCTCGAGGCGCTCGGGCTGGGGGTCTCCGAGGTCGTGTGGATCGACTGCACCCCCCGGGATTTCGCCCACGACCTTCCGAACGCCGTTCAGCATTCGCGGCGCTGACAGATTTGGAGGGCCCTCGGACCGGGGGCAGAATGTCGCCCATGAGTGCGGTCGACGACGACGACGACGACGAAGCCACCGTCATGCAGCAGGCGCCCGCGTGGGCGCTCGAGGACGACGACGGCGGGGTGGGCTACGAGCGGACGCTGGCGATCGAGGGGCTCGGCCCTGCCTCGTCCCCCGGGCTCGACCTCGGCGACGCGAACGGCGAGGTGCCGCGGACGGTCGCCCTGCCGAGCGGGGACTACCCCGCGCTCGTGCCGGGCGCCGGGCCGATGCCGCACGATCCGAGCATGCCGAAGACGATGGCCCTCGAGGGCGCGGCCGCGGCGGCGCACTTCTCGAGCCCGGCCGCTCCCCCGGCGGCGCCGGTCGCGCAGGCCGACGACTCGGGCAGCGTGCTGAAGGTGCTGCTGATCGGGGTGGCCCTCTTCGTCGTGATGGCCACCGCCGCGGGCGCGGGGGTCTTCCTGCTGCTCCGGTGACGACGGCGGCGGGGTATGGCACCCTCGCCGCCACCGTGCAGGCGACCGTCGTCATCCCGACCTACCGGCGCGCGCCCCGACTCCGCGCGCTGCTCGAGTGCCTGACTCACCAGGAGCCGGACACCCTCGCCCGCGTGGTCGTGTGCGACGACGGCTCCGGCGACGAGACCGAGCAGGTCGCCCGCGCGTTCGAGGGGCGGCTGCCGCTCGTCTACGCGTTTCAGGACGACGAGGGATTTCGGGCCGGTCAGGCGCGTAACCTCGGCATCGAACGCGCGATCGGCGACGTGGTGATCTTCGTGGACGACGACGTGCTCGTCCGCCCGGACTTCGTGCGCGAGCACCTGCGGGCGCACGCGGAGACCGAGGGCGCGCGCAGCGTGGCCATCGGATACCGCCATCGGGTGACGGAGTACGAGGGCGGCGTGCCCGCCCGCGAGACCATCCTCGCCGCCGAGCGAGACGACCGGCTGGTGGAGCTCGACGGCCCGGTCACCGAGCATCCGTCGCCCTGGATCTACGTCTACTCCTGCAATTTCTCGGTGACCCTCGGCGGCCCGGAGCTCGTCTTCGACGACGGCTTCCGCGGCTGGGGCCTCGAGGACACGGAGCTGGGCTACCGCCTGCACGCGGCCGGCTACGCCATCGTCGAGGCGGACGGCGCCCGGGTGCTGCACGTCGAGGACCCGGCCCCGCGCGACCCGTTCCGCTGCGAGATCCGGCAGCTCCCGCCGAGCTACGACACCTACGTGAAGAACGCCGTCTACTTCATGGACAAGCACCCCGAGGACGCGGCGCTCCGGGACTTCGTGCGCGGCGACCTCCGGTGGTACGTGCTCGACGAGCACGGGCGCTGGGTGAAGAACGGGTACGCCAACGACGTCGACTTCGTGATCCAGACCTGCCGGGACCAGCTCCGCGCCGAGCGACCGGCCATCCGGGAGAGCGCATGACAGCGAGGCAGCTACCCACCCTGACGCGCCACCCGGCGCTCTCGACGCCGCTCGACGAGCTGGCGGTCGAGCTCACCGTCTACTGCAACCTCAAGTGCGAGATGTGCAGCGTCTGGGAGCTCAAGCAGCACGGCGTCGACTTCGACAAGGCCATCGCGCTCCTCGACGAGGCCCGGGCCCTGGGCGCGAAGACCTTCGTGCCCTGCGGCGCCGAGAGCTTCATGCGCAAGGACTTCCTCGACATCGTCGAGCACGCCCACGCGATCGGCTTCGAGCGCCAGGACATCGTCACCAACGGCACGATGATCACCGGCGCCCACCTCGACCGCCTCGAGCGCTGCCCGAGCGTCGCGCTCCACATCAGCATCGACGGCCCGAAGGACATCCACGACCAGCTCCGCGGCGAGGGCAACTACGACAAGGCCGTCGCCACCGCCCGCGAGTGCGTCGAGCGCGGCATCGAGCTCGGGCTCAGCGGCGTGATCCTCAAGGAGTCCCTCGACCACCTGAAGCCGCTGGTCAGCCTCGCGGCCGAGCTCGGGGTGGGCGAGGTGAGCTTCCAGCCGTTCCAGACCGAGATCAGCGGGCCGAACAAGGACATCCCGCGCTTCTCCCTGCTCCGCACCCCGCGGGCCCGCATCGTGGCCGCCCTCGAGGACCTCGCCGAGCACGCCGAGCGGCTCGGGGTGACCATCTTCACCGAGTCCCTCTTCGGCGTGATCCCCGACTACCTCGCCTTCGGCAAGCGGCCCATCCCGCCGGGCGGCTGCTACCTGCCCAGCAAGTTCCTGCTCGTCGACTTCCGCGGGAACATCTACCCCTGCTTCTTCATGCGGAGCGAGCAGGATCTGATGGGCAACGTGAACGAGGGCACGACGCTCACCGACGTCTGGCACTCCGTGCACCACGAGCAGCTGCAGACCCTGGCGCTGACCGAGCGCTGCCCGGGCTGCCTCGCGGCCTGCTCGGACGTCGAGACCTTCGACGCGAGCGATCGGGACGCGGAGGTGACCTACGCGCCGCCCGCCCAGATCCTGCTCGAGAAGTCGGCTCCCCCGGCGGCGGCCCCCCCGGCGGCGGCAGAGTGATGTCGAGCGTCGAAGGAGACCGGACCCGCGCCTGCGGCAGCTGCGGCGCCGAGGTCGCGCACCGCATGAGCGGCCGCGAGGCGATCGAGACCGAGGCCTGCCCGTCCTGCGGCGCCGAGGTGCTCTTCAGCAACTTCGTCCGCATGGACATCGCGTTGAGCGAGTACTGCAACCTGAAGTGCCAGATGTGCCGGCGCCCGAGCGAGGCGCTCTTCATGGACGCCGAGCGCTGCAAGCGCGCCATGACCGAGGCGGTCGCGGTCGGGGTCGAGTACCTGAGCTTCTCGGGCGGCGAGCCCTTCGTGCACCCGAACATCATCGAGCTCCTCGAGCACGCGTTCTCGCTCGGGGCCAAGGTGCAGATGGTCTCGAACGGGACGCTCATCCGCGAGAAGCACCTCGACCTCCTCTCGCAGCTCGACTGCCTGACCATCAGCATCGACGGCACCGAGGCGGCGCACGATCACATCCGCCGCCGGCCCGGCACCTACCAGCGCTCCCTCAAGACGCTGCGGCTGCTCACCGAGCAGTCGAGCATCACCTGGGGCACCAACACGGTGATGCAGCGCGACAACTACGACTGCCTCTACGACAGCTTCCGGGTCATCCAGGACATCGGCGGGTTCAAGTACGCCTACTGCGGCTTCAGCCACGTCGAGGTGGTGCCGGAGACGGTCGACCTGCAGATGACGCCCGAGCAGCAGCGGGTCGCGCAGGCCCAGGTCCGGCGCATCGAGGAGGCGTGCAAGGCGACCAACACCTGGTTCAACGACCGGGAGATGCTCCTGCACCACTTCGACACCTACGCCCGCAAGGACCGCCGCTACCGCCCGGTCGACGGCTGCAAGATCCCGCAGAAGTTCATCGGCTTCTCCGATCACGGCTTCTACCTCTGCTGGCACCAGGGCCGGAACCTCACCGAGGAGAGCCTGGTCGACGCGCTGAAGAGCGACCTGGCCCGCGACATCGTGCGCGAGGGCCTCGAGAAGCGCTGCGTCGCCTGCAACTGCTTCAACTACTCGTGGGACGACGAGTGGAACCAGGGGATCATGGCGAGCGCCAAGGCCGGCGCCTCGATCGAGGAGGGCATCGTCGCCCTCCGCATCCCCACCCGGCTCAAGATGGTGACCGGTGGTAGCGACGGAAACACGCTGGACATCCAAGAAATCTGAGCCACGTCGGCGTTGAAAACGCCTCCCGGAAGGAGGACGATGTTCGTCCCGGGAGGTGTGTTCGATGCTTGAAATGAATCCTCGACGTGTGGCCACGACGCTGGCCGTCGCGTTCGCGCTGGTCTTCGGCGGCTGCGATCCAGGCGGCGGCACGCGCCCCGACGGCGGCGGCACGACGGGTGACTCGTCCACCGGGCCCACCGGGCGAGACACCGACGGCGACGGCATCCTCGACCGCTGGGAGGGCGCCGACGAGCGGGTCGACACCGACGGCGACGGCACCCCGGACTTCGAGGACACCGACAGCGACGACGACGGCATCCCCGACAGCGTCGAGGGCCAGACGAACACCTCCACCGGGGAGCCCGCCGACTCCGACGGCGACGGCACCTACGACTTCCGCGACGACGACTCCGACGGCAACGGCGTGCTCGACCGCGACGAGCCCGAGGGCGACCTCGACGGCGACGCCACGCTCGACTTCGCCGACACCGACGACGACGGCGACCTGATCCGCGACGTCGACGAGATCGGAGACCCCGCCGCGCCGACCGACACCGACGGCGACGGCATGCCCGACTACCGGGACATCGACTCCGACGGCGACACGATCGGCGACATCCACGAGGGCACCTTCGACAGCGACGACGACGGCGTGCTCGACCGCTTCGACCTCGACTCCGACGACGACGGCTGGACCGACGCCGAGGAGGCCGGCGACGCCGACGTGGGCACCCAGCCGATCGACACCGACGGCGACACCATCCCCGACTTCCGCGACGCCGACTCGGACGGCGACGGGCTCAGCGACGAGGCCGAGCGCATGTACGGCACCAGCCGGACCAACCCCGACACCGACGGCGACGGGGTGAGCGACCTGGTCGAGGTCTCGGCCTGCCCCGAGGGTGACGCGTCCTGCGCGATGGACGCCACCGACCCGACCTCCAGCCCGCGCGCCCGCGGCGACTTCGTCTTCGCCGAGCCCTACATGATGCCGCCGATGCCCGAGCGCGACACGCTCGACTTCGCGACCGACATCCGGGTGGCCGACGTCTACTTCCTCATCGACACCACCGGCTCGATGGGCGGCGCGATCTCGAACGTGCAGTCCAGCCTCTCGACCGCGGGCAGCGGCATCATCGACCAGGTCCGGGCCACCATCCCGGACACCTGGTTCGGGGTCGGCGACTTCAAGGACTACCCTGCTTGCGACTACGGCGACGACGGCAGCTTTGGCACCCCTGACTACGCCTATAGGCATGTGCAGGACATGGCGATGGACGCGATGGCCTCCCAGACCGCGGTGAACTCGCTGAGCGCGAGCGGCGGCTTCGACGGCCCGGAGAGCCACGTGCCCGCGCTCTGGGCGACGGCGAGCGGCATGGGCCTCATGGGCCGCGCCACCGCGTCGGGCCCCGTCCCGGCTCGGACGGACTGCCCGATGGGCACCTTCGGCTACCCGTGCTTCCGCGACGGCGCGGTGCCGATCGTGGTCATGGTCACCGACGTGAACATGCACAACGGCCCGGGCGGCAGCGCGGCCTACCAGAGCTCCTCCTGCCCGTCCGGCGGCTTCGGCGGCACCACGCCCATCGGCGCCACGCCCCCGACCTTCCCCGAGGCGGTCACGGCCGCGACGTCGGCCCGCGTGCGCGTCATCGGCGTGGCCGTCAACGGCGGCGGCATGAGCGACCTCCAGCAGCTCTCGACCATGACCGGCGCGGTCGACGGCAGCGGCTCCCCGCTCGTCTCGAGCGCGCCGAGCGGCAGCGTCTCGAGCAGCGTCGTCAACGCCATCCAGACGCTGGCGATGAGCACCCGCTTCGACATCAGCGTCGACTACGAGGACGACCCGAGCGACGCGGTCGAGACCTTCGCCGCGTTCGTCGATCACATCGAAGCTCGGGTGGCCGGCGACGCCTCCCGCGGCTGCGACCCGCGCCCGGCCGACGACACCGACGGCGACGGCTTCCCCGACACCTTCCGCAGCGTCACCGCGGGCGAGCGGGTCTGCTTCGAAATCGTCGTGAAGCAGAACGACACCGTCATGCCCACCACCGACCCGCAGCTCTTCCGCGCCACCCTCCGGGTGCTCGGCGACGGCTTCACCGAGCTCGACAGCCGCGACGTCTTCTTCCTGGTTCCGCCGGAGATCAGCATCGGCGGTCCAGACTGACGCGCGTCAGTCTAGCCGACCGACGAACCCAAAGGTTCCGGTCGTACCGGTTGTCCGGGCGCCGGAACCGAGATTGACCGACTCAGCGAAGCGCCCCACGATCGTGAGGGCGCCGCCTGGACCGATGTCGAGCCCGTGACCGATCTGGAAGCCTTCCCCGCCGAGCGCTCTGTCACGCACGTGAACGCCGGCGGGGGAGAACCGCGCAATAAAGATGTCGTCGCGTCCCATCGTGCTGCTGAGCCCCCCGGCACCGAACCCCACGGTTCCGTAGAAGCCTCCCACGACGATCACATCCCCGTCCTCCGAGACACTGACATCGTACGGCGTCGAATAGCCGTCACCAGGAGCCGGCACGCCTTGGAATCCCCGCGTGAACTCATGGCTGCCATCCGCCGCGCTCATGCCGACGACGAACCCGTTCTCGGGCCGGGCGGGCCCCCCTCCCCCGAAGGTGAACGGCGTGGCCGCGCGACCGCTCACGAACACGGAGCGCTCGTTCGCGGTCACGGCCGTGGCGGTCGTGAAGCCGGGCGACACCAGAGGCTGCACCCATCGGACGAGCCCGGAGGCGTCGTGTGAGAAGACGACCGAATCCTCCGCGTCGGACGTCAGAGGCCCGGCGCCGAAGTCCACGGTGCCCCGGAACGTGGCCACGAAGTAGAGAGCGCCGACGGCGTCGACGGATACATCGCGGAGCTGCACGGTGGCGCCTGCAGCTCCGTAGGTCCGAACGCCTACAGGAGTTCCATCGGGTCGAAAGCGAGCCACGAAACCATCGACATCTCCCACGGGCGCGACGGTGCTTCCCGCGAAGTCGAACGAGTGCTCGAACGAGCCCACGACGACCAGCTCACCCCCGCTGACCGCCAGGCGGGCTGCTCGCACGCTCCCCACCAGCGAAGGAAGCTCACGGAGCCAGTCCGGAGTGCCGTCAGGGCGAACCGCGAAGAGGACGCCCACAGCTCCCCTCGCCCCGGGCCGAACAGTCGTACCAGCCAGGGTGATAGCCTCTCCCGCGTAGTTCCCAACGGCCACCGTCCGGCCGTCCGCCGCGTAGTGGTGCACGTCGAAGGCGTCGAGATACCCCCGGTCCTCGGCGAAGGGGAGCGTCCAGCGCAGTGCCCCGTCCGCGGTGTAGCTGACCATCAGCCGGGGCGGTTCGGGACCCGCCCCGAAGTCGGCCCCGCCGTAGAGGCTGCCTACCACGTAGACGTTTCCGGAGGAGTCGGTGGAGACCGCGCTGGCGAAGTCGTTGCCCAGGTTCCCCATGATCCGATCCCACGGGCGGAACGAGCACCGCCCCGCGTCGCAGGTCCCACCCGGGCACAAGGGACCGCTCGTCTCGTCGTCGACCGCGCCGGAGCAGTCGTCGTCGACGCCGTTACAGATCTCGGCGGCGCCCGGGTTCACGGCGCCGTCGTCGTCGTCGCAATCGTCGCCGCAGGTCGCGCCAAAGCAGCAGCCGGCGCTCACGTAGCCGTCACCGTCGACGTCTGCGTCCGTCGGTCCCCCGAGCGTCTCGGGGTCGCAGTCCTCGTCGTGCCCCTCCGCGTCGCAGACTTCGGTCAAGCTCGGGTGGCGTCCGAAGTCCGCGTCGTCACAGTCGCCCCCGCCGCACGCGATCGCGTCGTGCCCGTCGTTGTCGGCGTCCGGGTCGGTGCAATCGACCACGCTGCAGCGCTCCTCGGCCTCCGAGCACATCTCTCCGTCGCCACAGGGTGAGCCATCGGTGACACACCCTCGAGAGTCCGCCCGGTCATCTCCCGGCACGCAGCGGCGGACGGTGCAGAAGAGCCCGTCGTCACACTCCAGGTCGCGAGTGCACGGCGTACCGGGATCGGCGTCCATGGTGGGCCCACCGTCGCGAATGGCGGCGTCCGGCTCCCCCGAGCCGTCGCCGCAGCCGATGGCGGCGAGCAAGGAGCTGCAGAGGACGAGAGCTGCGGGACGATACGTGTTCATGACCCCCTCTTTCGGTCGAGCGCGAGAGATGTTGCGAGCCGACGGGACCCCCGTCAAATCCGGCGCCACTGTGCTACCACTGCCCCATGACGATCGTCGGGGCGCGGGTGGGGTTTCTGCGGGGGGACTACGGGCACGACCTCGCCGAGAACCCTCGCTTCCCCACCTGGCCCTGCACGTTCGACCCGATGGAGGCCTACCGGCCGCTCATCGAGGCGCGGCGGGCCGGGCGGGAGGCGGTGCGGCTCTTCCTGTGTGAAGGCGGCGAGGGCGTGCGCCTCGGCGCGGACGGCGCCGTGACGGGCGTGAGCGAGCGGCTGCTCCACGCCATCGAGGTCATCCAAGAGGGCGCGGCGCTGCACGGGCTCTACTTGTACTGGTCGCTGCTCGACGCGAGCTCGGTGGAGGAGGGGGACGCGGTCACCGGCTCCATCCTCGCCGGCGGGGACGCGGCGGCCCGGTTCGCCGAGCGCGTGGCGGCGCCGATCGCCAAGGCGCTGGACCCGCAGCGGACCCTCGCGCTCGACGCGGTCAGCGGCGCCACCGGAGAGTCCGCGGAGGCGGTGGCGCTCATCGGCGACGCCGTCCGGGCCGAGGCGCCGATCGTGATCACCGCCGGCGCGAGCGCCGCGCACCTCCCGGCCGTGTGGCGCGGGGGCAAGCTCGACGGCGTCGACGTGCGCGGGCCCCTCGCGACCCGCGCGGAGCTGGCGGCGGCGCTCGACGATCCGCGCGTGGCCGAGGAGCGCGTCCCGCTCTTCGCCGGAGACGCCGAGGCGCCGGACGCGCCGGGCTACGCCGCCGTGTTCGTCTGACCGGCTGGCAGCTCGAACCAGAAGAGGGTGCCGCCGTCGGGCCCGTCCTCGAAGCCCATCTCGCCGTGGTGCAGCTCGACGAGCCGCTTGGCGATGTAGAGGCCGAGGCCGGTGCCGCCCTTCTCGCGCCGGTCCGAGGAGTCGGCCTGGATGAAGCGGCCGAAGATGCGGGGGCGCAGCTCGTCCGGGATGCCCTCGCCGTGGTCCTCGACCTCGAAGCGCACGCGGTCGTCCACGCGGGTGGCCCGCACGACGACGCGGTCGCCCTTCGGCGAGTACTTGATGGCGTTCGAGACGAGGTTGTCGAGGATCTGGAGCACCCGGCCGGCGTCGCAGGGGAGGCTGACGTCGGGCACGGGGTCGGCGGCGACGAGCGACACCTCGAAGCGCTTGGCGAAGCCCTGGTTCGCGTCCACCGTGCCGCGCACCAGCTCGTGCGCCGGGACGTCGTCGATGGAGAGCACGACCTTGCCGCCGCCCAGCTTCTCGACGTCGAGGAGGTCGTTCACCAGCGCCTCGAGGCGCTCGGCGTTCCGGACCGCCATCGCGACCAGGTCCTCGGCGCGCCCCTCGATCTTCGGCACCGCGCCCGAGGCGACCAGCCCGAGCGAGCCGCGGATCGAGGTGAGCGGCGTGCGCAGCTCGTGGCTCACGGTCGAGAGCAGCTCGTCCTTCATGCGCTCCGCCTCGTGCCGCTCGCTGACGTCGCGGATGTGCCCGAGGAAGCCGAGCAGCTCCCCGTCCGGCCCGGCGACCCGCACCCCGACGGTCTCGCCCGGGAAGAGCGTGCCGTCCTTGCGGCGGTACTCCATCAGGTAGGGCGCCGCCTCCGCGCTCGCCTGGCGGTTGTAGCGCTCGCGACCGGCCTCCTGGTAGGCGTCGGGGTCGCCGTAGAGCACCACGGTCTTCTTGCCGAGGACCTCCTCGGGCTCGTAGCCGAAGACGCTCTTGGTGGCCGGGTTCGCCATGAAGATCTCCCGGCGCTCGTCGGCGAGGACCACCGCGTCCGGCAGCGCCGCGAAGACGGCCGCGAAGAGCGCGCGCTGACGCTCGAGCTCGCGCTGCTCGTGCTCGCGCTCGATGGCGCGCCCGATCGAGACCCCCATCAGGGCGACCAGCTCGTGGTCCCAGCTCTCGAAACGGCGCGCGCGCGGCTGGCGGTCCGAGAAGTTGAGCGTGCCGTGGATGCGGCCGAACACCCGGATCGGAGCGGCGATGTAGCTCTCGAGCCCCATGTTCAGGTAGACCGGGTGGGAGCGCATCTCCTCCAGCGCGCCGACCTCGTCGTAGGCGACGGTCCCGCCGGTGTGGAGCACCGCCGCGCAGTACGTCCCGCCGACCTCGAAGACGTCGCCTCGGGCGAGGCCGTCGAGGCTCGTGACGACCGCCATCACCTCGTAGCGGCTGCCCTCGATGCGGCTCACGATGCCGGTGTCGAGCCCGAGCAGCTGGCAGCCGCGCTGGAGGTGGTCCTCGTACAGCGCGTCGAAGCTGGCGTAGCGCGCCAGCGCCAGCTCGTTGAGCGCGCGGAGACGCCGCGCGAGCGCAGGTTCTCGCTCGGACACGAAGGGGAGCGTAACGCGTCGGGCGGCGGATGCGGCCATCCCGGACACGGAACGGCAGTGATCACCCTCTCTTGAACCCTCGATCCGGGCCTCCCCCGCGTGCATGATGGGCGGATGACTGCAGTACGCTTCGCCTGGACTCTCCTCTCGGTGCTCGCCGTGATGGCCTCGGCGACCGGGTGCGACTGCTCGGGCCCCGAGGCCAGCGAGTGCACGACCAACGCCGAGTGCGCCGGGGACGACCGGTGCATCGACGGCCGCTGCGTCCCGCCGGTCGCGGGCGACGACGCCGGCCCCGACACCGGCGTCGGGCCGATGTGCGCTCCGTCGCGGACCTGCGGCGCGGCCTGCTGCGAGGGCACCGAGATCTGCGGCACCGACGAGGAGTGCTGCGAGGCCGACGTGCTCTGCGGCGGCGTCTGCTGCGGCGGCGCGGACGAGCGGTGCGTGGCCGACGTCTGCGTGCTCGACTGCGGCGAGGCGGCGCCCTGCGGTGAGGGCGGCGCGGCGGTGTGCTGCGGGGCCGAGCAGGCGTGTCTCCTCGGCAGCTGCGTCGACCCGGGCGACCCGTGCGAGGCGCCGCGGGACTGCGCCGACGGCGAGTACTGCGAGGCGAGCATCGGCCGGTGTCTGCCCCGCGTCACCGGCTCGGAGGAGTGCGAGTACCGGCCGGGGACCGGCGCGTTCGAGCTCACCGAGGAGTGGCACTGGGCGAACGACCCGGCGGTGCTGACCGGGCACGACCAGGTGATGAGCGCGGCGATGGTCGCCAACCTGAACGACGACGACGGCGACGGCCTCATCGACCAGAACGACATCCCGGACGTCGTGTTCAACACCTTCCACGCCGGCCGCGGTCGGCCCGAGCTCGGCGGCGGCAGCCCCTATCACGCCGACGGGATCCTCCGGGCGATCTCGGGCGCCGACGGCTCGCGGCTCTGGCCGACGGCCGACCCGGGCTACCGGACCCACCCCTCCCTCGAGGTCGCGATCGCCGACGTGCGGAGCGACTCGCCCGGGCCGGAGATCATCGGCTGCACCTTCGACGCGGGCGCCACGTTCGGCACGGCGCGCCTCACGATCTTCTCGAACGAGGGCGCGATCCTGCACCGCTTCGACAGCGACCCCGCGGTCGTCGGCTGCGGGCGCCCGGCGGTGGCCGACATGAACGGCGACGGGGTCGCGGAGATCGTCGTCGGCAACAGCATCGCCCAGGCCGACGGCAGCGGCGTCGTCGCGTCCGGGCTCGACGCCACCAACGCCATCGCCGTGCTCTACGACGTCGACGGCGACGCCGACCTCGAGCTCATCGGCATCAACGGGGTGGCCGACCACGACGGCGCCGTGGTGTGGAGCGACCCGCTCTGGAGGGGCGAGGGAGGCTACGTGGCCGTGGCCGACGTCGACCTCGACGGCGACCCCGACATCGTCGCCACCAGCACCACCTCGCACCAGGTGACCATCCGCGACGGCGCGACCGGCGCCCTGCTCGCCGGGCCGCTCGAGATCACGCCCTCGGGCAACCCCTCGATCGACGCGCGGGTGGACGCCCGGCGCCGGGCCCGCCCCACGAGCGACCCGCTGACCGGCGGCGGACCGCCCACCATCGCCAACTTCGACGACGACCCGGAGCCCGAGATCGCGCTCGCCGGCGGCTACGCCTACGTGATCTTCGAGAACGACCTGACGTTGAAGTGGTACCTGGAGACCCAGGACGAATCGAGCCGCGCGACCGGCTCGAGCGTCTTCGACTTCGAGGGCGACGGCCTCGCCGAGGTCCTCTACAACGACGAGTTCTTCTTCCGCTCGTTCCGCGGCCCGACCGGCGACATCTACCTAGAGCGATGCAACACGAGCGGCACCCTCACCGAGTACCCGATCGTCGTCGACGTCGACAACGACGACCACGCCGAGATCGTCCTCGTCGAGAACAACTACGCCCGGAGCGTCTGCGACGACGGCACGCCGTCGACCACCGGGGTGCGCGCCTTCGGCCACCCCGAGAACCAGTGGGTGCGGACGCGGCGCATCTGGAACCAGCACAGCTACCACGTGACCAACATCGAGGAGGACGGCACCCTGCCGACCCGCGAGGCGCCGAACTGGAGCACCGCCGGGCTCAACAACTTCCGGCAGAACGTGCAGCCCGACGGGCTCTTCGACGCCCCCGACCTCGTGCTCCGCGACCCCGGCGCCTCGACCCGGGAGTGCAACGTCGAGACCCTGCACCTGCGGGTCCGGGTGGTGAACGTGGGCCGCGCGGGAGCGCCCGCGGGCGTCCCCGTCGCCTTCTACGTGGACGGCGCCTTCGTCGCCCGGGCCGAGACCACGCGCCCGCTCCTGCCCGGGGCGAGCGAGGTGGTCGAGGTGCCCTTCTCGCCCGCCGCGAGCGGCACCCCCTACGCCTTCACCGCGATCCTCAACGACCCGGACCACAGCCCCCTCGTCGGCCTGAACGAGTGCCGCGACGAGAACAACGGCGTCGGCCCCATCTCGGCGGCCTGCCCCGAGATCCTTTGAGGATGGACTTCCGGCGGACAGGACGCATGCTCCCCGCCGGGTGCGCCGGATCCGAACCAAGCTGACGCTCGCCGCCGCGCTGGCCATCGCCGTCGTGATGGCTTCGCACGCCGTGTTCCGGGTGGAGCGCGAGTCGGAGAGCTTCCTCGACGACGTCCGGCGCGACCACCGGGTGCTCGGGCACGCGCTCGCGGAGACCACCGGCGCGCTAATCGAGCGGGCGGGCCCGGAGGAGGCGCTCTGGGCGGTGGCCGAGGCGGATCGGCGCCGCGGGCACGTGACCATCCGGTGGGACACCACCGACGACGGCGGCGCCTCGGCCGGCGAGGTGAGCGAGGGCGGGCGCCGGGTGTTCCTCACCCGCGTGCCGGTGCAGACCGAGGTCGGGCGCTTCGGGACCCTGGAGCTCCGCGAGTCCCTCGACGCCCACGACCGCTATCTCCGGGACACCGTGGTCCGGGTGAGCGTGGTGACCCTGCTCATCCTCCTCGCGAGCGCGGGCGCGGTGCATCTCGCCGGGTGGCTGATCCTCGACCGCCGCCTGACCCCGCTGGTCGCGGGCATCCGCCGGATCGGGCAGGGGGACCTGGAGGGGGCGCTGCCGCGGGAGGGCAGCGACGAGCTGGGCGAGCTCGGGCGGGAGCTCGACGACATGCGCGGGCGCCTCGCGGCGTTGACCACCGAGGCGAGGGCGGAGGCCGACGCGCGCGTGGCGGCGATGGAGCAGCTCCGGCACGCCGACCGCCTCTCCACCGTCGGCAAGCTCGCCGCCGGCGTCGCGCACGAGCTCGGCACGCCGCTGAACGTGGTGGCGGCGCGGGCGAAGATGATCCACCGCGGCGAGTCCGAGGCGGACGAGGCGAAGGACGACGCGCGCGTCATCGGCGAGCAGGCGGCCCGCATGACCGCGATCATCCGTCAGCTGCTCGACTTCGCGCGTCGACGCCCCGCCCGCCGCAACCCCGAGCGCCTCCGGGAGCTGAGCGCGAGCGTGCTGGACATGCTGCGCCCCCACGCGAGCAAGGCCGGGGTGACGCTCGGCCTGGCCGACGGCGAGGAGGTCGAGGCGGCGGTGGACGCGGGCCAGCTCCAGCAGGTGTTGACGAACCTGGTGATGAACGCCATCCAGGCGCAGCCGGAGGGCGGCGAGGTGGAGCTCACGATCGACGAAGAGGGCGGGAGCGCGCGGCTGGCGGTGCGCGACCGGGGGGTGGGCCTCTCGGAGGAGGCGCGCGCGCGGCTCTTCGAGCCCTTCTTCACGACCAAGGACGTGGGAGAGGGCACCGGGCTCGGCCTCAGCGTGGTGCACGGCATCGTCGAGGAGCACGGCGGCGCGGTCGAGGCGAGCGACGCCGAGGGCGGCGGCACGGTGATGACGGTGCGGCTGCCCAAGGAGCCGGCGTGACGTCCCGCATCCTGCTGGTCGACGACGACGCGGCGCTGCTCTCGACCTTCGAGCGCGGGCTGACCAAGCGCGGCTTCGAGGTGCGGACGGCGGCCGACGGCGAGCGCGCGCTGGCGCTCCTGGGCGAGGAGCACCACGACGCGGTGATCTCCGACGTCTCGATGCGCCCGATGGGCGGGCTCGAGCTCTGCGAGCGGGTGCGGGCCGCGCACCCCGACCTCCCGGTGATCCTGCTGACCGCCTTCGGCTCCCTGGAGACGGCGGTGGAGGCGCTCCGCCGCGGCGCCTACGACTTCCTGCAGAAGCCCCTCGACCTGGACCTCGCCGAGCACGCGCTCCGCCGGGCGGTGGAGCTGCGCGCCCTGCGGGGGGAGCTCGCCCGTCTCCGCGAGGCCGGCCCCGCGCGGGCGCGCGCCGGGCTCATCGGCGACAGCCCGGCGATGCGCCAGGTGCAGGAGACCCTCGCCCGGGTGGCCCGCGCCGACGCGACGGTGCTCGTCACCGGTGAGAGCGGCGTGGGCAAGGAGCTCGTCGCGCGCGCGCTGCACGCCCAGGGGGCGCGCGCTTCTGGGCCGTTCGTGGCGGTGAACGTGGCCGCGCTGCCCGAGAGCCTGCTGGAGAGCGAGCTGTTCGGGCACGCCAAGGGCGCCTTCACCGACGCGCGCGGCGCCCGGGCCGGCCTCTTCACCCAGGCGCACGGCGGCACGCTCTTCCTCGACGAGGTGGGCGAGATGCCCGCGTCGATGCAGGCGAAGGTGCTCCGCGCGCTCCAGGAGCGGCGGGTGCGGCCGGTGGGCGCCGACGCGGAGCTCCCCTTCGACGCCCGCATCGTGGCCGCCACCAACCGCGACCTCCTCTCGGCGGTCGAGGCCGGCGCCTTCCGCGAGGATCTCTACTTCCGCCTCGCGGTCATCGAGCTCGAGGTGCCGCCGCTCCGGGCGCGGGGCGCGGACGTGCTGGCGATCGCGCACGCGGTGCTCACCGACGCGGCCAAGCGGGCCGGCGCGCCGATCCGCGAGATCGACCCCGAGGCCGCGCGGCTGCTGCTGCGCTATCGCTGGCCGGGCAACGTGCGCGAGCTGGTGAACTGCGTGGAGCGCGCGGTGGCGATGGCGCGCTACGAGGCGATCACCGTCGAGGACCTCCCGCCCCGCATCCGCGACTACGAGCCGCGCCGGGACGTCCTGGTGGCGGCCGACGACCCGGAGGAGCTCGTGCCGCTCGAGGAGGTGGAGCGCCGCTACATCCTCCGGGTCCTCGACGCGGTGGGCGGCCGGCGCGGGCAGGCGGCCAAGATCCTCGGCCTGGATCGCAAGACGCTCTACCGGAAGCTCGAGCGCTGGGGACAGTGAGCGCGGCCGGTTGGCACGCCGTTCTTGCATGGCCGCGGCATGCCGATCGCCGCGTCCGCCCCGCCGTCCCCGCCGCCGCTGGTGCTCGTCGCCGAGGACGACGACGAGATGCGGCGGCTGTTGACCCGGGCGCTGCGGCGTGACGGCTACGACGTCGCCGCGGCCTCGGACGGCGACGGGCTCGCGCGGCTGATGGCGGAGGCCCGGCGGAGCGGGCGCGAGCCGGACCTGATCGTGTCCGACGTGCGCATGCCCCAGCTCGACGGCCTCCAGCTGGTCTCCGGGCTGCGCGCCGCCGGCTCCAGCGTGAAGGTGATCCTCGTCTCTGCGTTCGCCGACGCCGCGACCCACGAGGCCGCCGCTCGGCTCGGCGTCGCGCACGTGCTCAGCAAGCCCTTCGAGCTCGACGACCTGCGCACGGTCGCGATGAACCTCCTCCGGCGCCGCTAGCGCGGTCGCACCCGGACGCGCCCGCCTCCGCGTGGCGGGGTCGCGCGGACCCGGGGGATCGCCCGATAGCGCGGCGCGACCCGGACCCGCGGCGGCGCCGGGTGCACGTACTGAACGCGCGGCCGGCGGGCGGGCACGCTCCAGCGGCCCGGCACGAAGCGGTAGCTGCCGTCGACGGAGACGTAGCCGCTGCGGACCCAGACGTAGCCCTCGCCCGGCGCGAGCGCCCAGTGGCCGGGGAGCCAGACGTACTGCGCCCCGTTCCAGTACCAGTAGCCGTTCACCCACACGTAGCCGGGGGCCGGCGCGGGGGGCGCGTACTCCACCTGCGGCGGCGGCGGCGAGGTGTCGACGTAGGTGGCGTACCGAACCGGCGTGCGGGTGGCGCAGCCGGCGACGCCGAGGGCGCCGAGCGCGAGGAGCGCGACCGGGATCAGGCGGAGGGTCATGTCGACGATGTGGGTCCGGCCGGGGCCGCGTCGAGCCCCGACCGCGAGCGGGGGCAAGGTGCCCCCCGCCCCGAGGCCAGGGGGCATATTGCCCCCGCGGAGCGCCCCGGAGCCGCCTCCAGGGGCTCCAGGGGTTGGCACGCGGAGTGCTCATGGGGACCTCGAAAGACGCCGGCGCGAGACGCCGGCTGGAGGATGAACATGACCGCTCGCATCGCTTCCACGCTCGCCCTCTGCGCCGCCCTCGTCGTCGGCTGCGGCTCGTCCCAGAACGCCGAGACCCAGACCGGCGACGACGCCCTCTCCGGCAGCGACCAGCGCGGCCGCCGGGCCGACACCTCGGGCGGCGAGGACCTCTCGGGCGGCTGCCGCGTGGAGTCCGTCTACTTCGCCTACGACTCGTCCGAGCTCGACGGCAGCGCGCGCTCGACCCTCGAGGGCAACGCCGGCTGCCTCAACCGCCGCACCGGCACCGCCGCGGTCACCGGCATGACCGACCCGCGCGGCACCGAGGAGTACAACCTCGCGCTCGGCGACCGCCGCGCCCGCACCGTGACCCAGTACATGCAGAACCTCGGCGTCGAGGGCGGCCGCATGCAGGTCCGCTCGGTCGGCGAGGAGTACGCGTCGGGTGAGGACGAGAGCGGCTGGTCGCGTGACCGCCGCGCGGACATCGAGGTCCGGTGAAGATCCTCGCGCTCCTCACGCTCGCCGTCGTCTGGCTGACGACCGCGAGCGCGAGAGGGCAAGAGCCGGCCCGGCTGGTGGTCGAGGCGCAGAACGCGCCCGCCCGCCGCTGGGCCGAGCTCGTTCGGGGTGATCTCCGCCTCGTGAGCGACGTCGTCGTGGTCGCCTCGAGCGACCTCCGGCTCACCGCCGCGGCCGAGCTCGACCAGGGTGCGCGCGCCCTGCGGGTGCGCCTGGTCTCGGGCGAGTCGCTGCTCGACGAGCAGCTCCACCCGCTCGGCCCGCTCGCCGGCAGCGCGGACGCCGCCCTGCGCGCCGCCGCCCACCGGAGCGCCGACCGGGCGCTCGAGCTCCTCACCGGCCGCGCCGGTGGCTTCGACTCCACCCTCGTGTTCGCGCGGCGGGCCGGCCGACGACGCAAGGACGTCTGGCGCGTGTCGGTCGACGGGCGCGACCTCGCCCGGGTCTCGAGCGGCCGCTCGATCGCGATGCTCCCGGCGCTCGCCCACGGCGACGTCTGGTACTCCATCGTGAGCCGCGACGGCCTCTTCCTCACCCGGGCCGGGCTCGACGAGACGCCCCTGATCGGCGGCGACGGCCTCACGATGGGCGTGACCCCGTGCGGCGAGGGCATCGCCTACTCCGCGACCCCCACCGGCGACGCGGAGATCTACCAGGCGAGCCTCGACGGCCTGCGGACCTCCCGCCTCACCTATCACGCGGGCATCGATGTCAGCCCGACGTGCAGCGCTCGAGGTGAGCTCGCCTTCATCTCGAACCGCACCGGGCGGCCGCAGATCCACGTGCTCGGGGCCGACGCGCTCCACCCGGATCGCCCGCCGCAGCCCGAGACCCAGAACCAGACGCCCACCTGGTGCCCCGATCCGGAGCGGCGCCTCCTCGCCTTCACCCAGCTCGAGCGCGGCAGCAGCGTCTGGACGCTCGACCTCGACACCGGGGAGTCGACGCGGGTCTCTCCGCCGGGCCGCTACAAGGACCCCGCGTTCTCCCCCGACTGCCGACTGCTGGCCTACGTCGGCGAGGGCGGCCTCTGGCTCTCCAGTCTCGACGGCCGGCGGCGCCGCCGCATCCTCACCGGGCCGGCGGAGACGGTGCGCTGGGGTCGGCTCCCGCTCGACCGATGACCTCGCCGCCGAGCCCGGCGAGCGCCTCCAGCTCGTCCCCGAACGCCTGCAGCACGCGCTCGGGATCGCGCACCAGGCGCTCGTCGACGCTCAGCCCGAGCCGCACCTCGCCGGCGTAGCTGAAGACGCTGACCCCCACGCCGATGCGCCCGGCCTGAGGTACCCAGAACATGATCGTCTGGATGCGCTGCCCGGCGAGGTAGCGAGGCTCGCGCGGCCCCGGGACGTTGGTGACCACCATCGACGCCTTCGCGCCCAGCACGGCGGCGGCCAGCGCCTCGAGCCAGCGCGGGCCGGCCCCGGTGAGCCGCATGAGCTGCCAGAGCAGGAGCGCCTCGGGGCTGCGCTTCAGTCGATCCATCCTGCGCTTCAGGGCGGCGTACCGCGCGCGCGGGGTCGCGAGGTCGAGGGGCAGATCCACGAAGACGAGGCCGAAGCGGTTGCCGAGCGCGCGCATCTCCGAGACCGCCCGCAGGCTGACCGGCACGGTGCACCGGAGCGCGGGAGGGCGCTCGCCGTGCGCGAGCAGGTAGCGACGCAGGGCGCCGGCCACCGCCGCCATCAGCACGTCGTTCACCGTGCCTCCGAGCGCGCGCGCGGTCGCCTTCACCTCCGAGAGCGGCACCGGCGGCGACCACGCCACCCGCTTGCGCAGGCCGAGCGGGCCGCGGAGGCGCGTCTCCGGCTGACGGGGCGCGGCGAGCAGGCGCAGCAGGTCCAGCGCCGACGCGCCGAGGGACGCGGAGGAGAGGCGCCGCCGCCACCCTCCGCCCGAAGGCGGCCGATCGACCTCGCGAGGCGCGTCGCCGCCCTCGGGGCTCGCGTCGGTGATCCCGAGCAGCACCGCCATGAGCGCGAAGCCGTCCCCCACGCAGTGATGCACCCGGGCGACGAGCACCGTGCGACCGTCCGGGTTCTCGAGCGCCGTCAACCTCCAGAGCGGCCGCGCGGGATCGAGGCGCGTCGAGACGAGCGCGCCGATGCGCCGGCTCAGGAGCGCGCGGTCGGCGCCCGGCGGGAGGACGACGTGCTCGACGTGGTCGGCGACGTCGAAGCCCTCGACGTCGACCCAGCGGCTGCCCTCGACGCGCTGACGGAAGCGAGGCAGCGCGAGCAGCCGCTCCTCGAGGGTGCGCCGGAGGCGCGCGAGATCGAGCGGCGCGTCGAAGGTGAGCACGCCGGTGATCCGCATCGGGTTGTCGGGGCGATCGAGCCGGAGCCACGCCCGATCGACGCTCCCGAGGCGCTCACCCGCCATCGAGGTCCTCGCGCGCCGCCCGGACCGTGAGCACGGGGACCGGCGAGATGCGGACCAGGCGGTCGGCGACGCTCCCGAGCATGAAGCGCCAGACGCCGCCGTGACCGTGCGAGCCGATCACGAGCAGATCGGCCTCGAGCGCGTCGACCGCGCGCGCGATCTCGGCGTGGGCCAGGCCCTCGACGATGCGCGCGTCGGCGACGACGGCGCTCGGGTGCCGGTCGCGGAGCGCTCGCAGATCGCGCTTGGCCACGCCGCGCAGATCTTCGAGGGCCCGCGTGTCGAGGAAGCCCGTCCCGTCCACCAGCTGCGCCTCGCTCGCCAGCCAGTGCACGTGCAGGAGATGTACGCGCGCCCCCACCCGCTGCGCGACGCGCACGGCCTCCTGCAGCACCGCGTCGGATCCCGGCGAGAGATCGACCGCGCAGAGCACACGCCGGAGCTGGGCGACGCGGGCGTCGGGATCCAGGGTGAGGACCGGCACCTGGGCGTTGCGCAGCACCTTGCGGGTCACGCCGCCGAGGAAGAGCCGCTCCAGCGCCGAGCGGCTGCGGGTCGCCATCACGATCATCGACACGTTCCGCTCGGCGGCGTGCGCGAGGATCTCGGGCGCCGCGTGGCCCCTCCGGGTGGCGGCCGTCAGCCGGGTCGCTCCCTCGTGCGCGCGCACCACCGCGTCGAGGCGCTCGCTCCAGCTCACCCGCAGCGAGGACTCGAGGGCGGGCTCGAAGGGGCGGTGTCTCGGCACGTCGTCGACGTGCAGGACGTCCACCTCCACGTCGCCGCCGCCAAGCTGCTCGATGGCGTACCGAAGCGCGCGCTGGGACGCCGGGGAGAAGTCCGTGGGACAGAGGATGCGCATCATGTCGCCGTCGATGTACGCACCCGGGGTCAGGCTCGCCGCCGCGCCGCCTCCAGCAGCAGGCGACGCTCGGCGGAGGCGATCACGGAGCGCGCGGCGGAGGCCGCGTCCGGGTTCACCGAGACGCTGGTGATCCCGTAGGCGACCAGGCGCTCGGCGAGCTCGGGGCGGTTGCTCGGCGCCTGGCCGCAGAGGCTCGAGGTGATGCCGGCCGCGCGCGCCGCCTCGACGATGCGGCGGATGGTGTCGAGCACCGCCTCGTCCGCCTCGTCGAAGAGCTCGGCGCAGAGCTCCGAGTCGCGGTCCACGCCGAGCACGAGCTGGGTGAGATCGTTCGAGCCGATCGACACGCCGTCGATGCCGAGCTTCGCGTAGTCCGGGATGCGGTAGACGATGGACGGGACCTCGGCCATCACCCAGCGATGCAGGCCGCGCTGGCGGCCGAGCGGCGAGCGGTCGATGCGCTCCAGACAGGCCTCGAGCTCCCAGCGCGTGCGCACGAAGGGCAACATCAGGTGCACGTTCGGGCACTCCTCGCGCACCCGGGCGAGCACCTCGAGCTCGGCGTCGAAGAGCGAGGGGTCCTTCACGTAGCGGTAGACGCCGCGGTAGCCGATCATCGGGTTCTGCTCGTGCGGCTCGTGCGCCTCGCCGCCCTCGAGGGCCCGGAACTCGTTGGTCCGGAAGTCGTACGTCCGGTAGATGACCGGGCGCGGCGCGAAGGCGCGGCCCACCACCAGGACCGACTCCGCCCAGCGCGCGATGAGCGCCTCTCGCTCCCCGCGGGCGAGCAGCTCGCTCGGGTGCACGCCGGAGAGCGCGTCGGCGATCATCAGCTCGGCGCGCAGCAGCCCCACGCCGTCCACCGGGAGCGCCGCGACCTCGGCCGCGTGCTCCGCGATGGCGAGGTTGACGTAGAGCTTGGTCCCGATGGGCTCCACCGCCGCCGCCCGGGGGGCGACGGCGTCGACCCGGGCCGCGCCCGCCTCGTCGCCCACTGAGTGGCCCGCCACGTGGCCCACGACGTCGCCGAGGTAGACGCGCCCCTCCCGGCCGTCGACCGTCACCAGGTCGCCGTCGCGCAGCTCGCTCGTCGCCTGCTTGGTGCCGACCACCGCCGGCACCCGCAGCTCGCGGCTCACGATCGCCGCGTGGCAGGTCATGCCGCCGCTGTCGGTGACCATCGCCGCGGCGCGCCGCATCGCCGGCACCCAGTCCGGGCTCGTCATGCTCGCCACCAGGATCTCGCCCGGCTGGAGCGCCGCGCCCTCGGCCACCGTGCGCAGCACCCGCACCCGCCCGGAGACGCGCCCGGGCGAGGCGCCGAGGCCGCTGACGAGCAGGGTCCCCGTCTCCTTCTCCGCGTCGAGGGTGGTGATCGGCCGGCTCTGCACGATGAAGGGGGCCGCCCCCTCGAACGCCCACTCCACGTCCTGCGGCGCCCCGTAGTGCGCCTCGATCTCGGCCGCCATCACCGCGAGCGCGCGGATCTGATCGTCGGACAGGACCCGTGCGTCGGCGAGCTCGTCGGACAGGCTCACGCGCCGCTCCGCGCCGTCGTCGCCGCGCTCGATGCGGTGAGCCTTGTGCCCCACCCGGACGTCGAGCGCCCTCCCCGTCTCGCGATCGACCACGTAGGTGTCGGGCTCGACCTGCCCGCTGACCACCACCTCGCCGAGCCCGAAGGCGGCCTCGATCACCACCCGATCGCGGCGCCCGCTCGCGGGGTCGGCGGTGAACATCACCCCGGCCCGATCGGCGTCGACCATGCGCTGCACGACCACCGCGATCGCCGGCTCCTCGTCGATGCCTCGCTCGGCCCGGTAGGCCACCACCCGCGCGCCCCAGACGCTGGTCCAGCAGCGCAGCACCGCGTCGAGGAGCGCGTCCACGCCCACGACGTTGGTGAACGTCTCGTTCATGCCGGCGAAGGAGGCGCCGCCCGAGTCCTCCATCGTCGCCGACGACCGCACCGCCACCGGCACTCCGTCGCCCAGCACCGCGTAGGCCTCCCGGATCTCGGCCCGCAGCCCGGCCGGGATGCCCGCGTGCGTGACCATGTCGCGCAGCTGCCCGGTGACCACCTCGAGCGTCTCGGGATCGTCGGCGTCGAGCGCGGCGGCCATCTTGGCCAGGTCCTCGCGCACCCCGCCCCGGTCCATCGCGTCGAGGTAGGCGTCGGCGGTCACCACGAAGCCCGGCGGGACGGGCAGCCCGGCGGCGATCAGCTCCCCGAGGTTGGCGCCCTTGCCGCCCGCGCGCGGCACGTCGGCGAGGCGGAGCGCGGCGAGCGACGGAGCCCGAGGAGACGGAGCGCTGCGGAGGAGATCCGGTTCCGGCATGCGCTCCAGCTACGCACCGCGGCCGGGGACGCACCGGCTGGGGAGGCGCTCACCAGAGCGTGTAGATGAACGGGGTGGACGCCTGCCCGGTGAAGATCACCAGCGCGAGCAGCCCGAGCACGAGCACCAGGGGCACGATCCAGTAGACCTTGTTCTCGGCCGCGAAGCGCCAGAGGTGCCCGAAGAGCTTGCCGGTGTAGCGGAGCCTGCCCACGGCGGCAGCATAGCGCCGAACGGAGAGCCCGTGTCGGCGATCGGACCGCTTCGGCCAGCGTCGGGGGATACACGGCCGGGGGGCGCGGCCGTTGGGCAACCGCGTGCGCCCGACCGAACGCGCCCTCGTGCCGCTCCCCGCGAGCCCGTCCCCCGTCACCGCGGTGCGGGGCACGCTGCTGGGCGGCAGCCTCCGCACGATGCAGCAGCTGGGGCTGCGAGAGGCCTACTTCGAGCAGCTCCCCTCCCAGCACCACGAGGCGGTGATGGCGCTCGTGCCGATGAGCTGGATCCCGACCGACGTCGCGCTGGCGCACTACCGGGCGATGGACGCGCTGGTCTCCGATCCGAAGGAGCAGCGCGCGAGCGGTCACTTCGTCGGCGAGCGCGTGCAGCGGAGCTACCTGCACACGCTGGTGCGAGCGCTGCAGGCCACCGGCCTCGTGACCCCGCCGCGCCTCCTCGAGCGCATGCCGACGATCTGGGGCCGCATGTTCCGGGGCGGCGCGGTGTCGATCTCGCAGGTCGGCCCGAAGGACCTGCGCGTGCGCACCGTCGGCCTGCCCCTCTTCTCGGTCCCCTACTTCCGCGAGGGCTGGGAGGGCGTGTGGGAGAGCGGGCTCTCGCTGGTGACCCGCAAGATCTACGTGCGCCGCCTCCGCCGCTCCGACGACAGCCTGGACATGACCCTCGCCTGGGTCTGATCAGTCGGCCGCGAAGGCCTGGCGGAAGTCGGCGTCGTCGCCCGGCTGGTCGGCCTTGCGGAGCAGGAACGGGCCGAGGCTCAGCACGTCCATCTCGGTGCCGCGGAAGCAGCGATAGGCGTCCTCGGGCGTGCAGACGATCGGCTCCCCGCGCACGTTGAAGCTCGTGTTGACGACGATGCCGTAGCCCGTCCGGGCCTCGAAGGCGCGGATGAGGCGGTGGTAGCGCGGGTTCGTCTCGGCGCTGACCGTCTGCACGCGCGCGCTCATGTCGACGTGTGTGATCGCCGGCACGTCGGAGCGCTTCTGGTTCACCCAGGCGATGAGATCGGTCGCGTCGGCTCGCGCGGCCGCCGGCTCACGCCGCGCCTCCACCACCGGCGCGACGAGGAGCATGTAGGGCGAGGGCCGGTCGAGCTCGAAGAAGTCGCTCACCCGCTCCTCGAGCACGCTGGGCGCGAACGGCCGGAAGCTCTCCCGCTGCTTGATCTTCAGGTTCATCACCGACTGCATGCGCGGGGAGCGAGGGTCGCCGACGATCGAGCGGTTCCCGAGCGCCCGCGGCCCGAACTCCATGCGGCCCTGGAAGAGCCCGACCACCCGCTCCTCGGCGATGTGCGCGGCCACCGCGTCCGCCCACTCGTCGTCGTCCTCGTGGGTCTCGTAGGGGTAGCCCTTGGCGTCGAGCCACGCGCGGATCTGCGCCGGCGAGAACTCCGGGCCGAGGTAGGCGCCCTGCATGCGGTCCCGGGTCACGCTCGGGCGCGGGCCCTCGAGCGCGCCGTGCCACGCCGCGTACGCCGCCCCGACCGCGCCACCGGCGTCGCCCGCCGCGGGCTGGATCCAGAGATCGTCGAAGACGCCCTCGCGGAGCAGCCGCCCGTTGGCGACGCAGTTCAGGGCCACGCCGCCGGCGAGGCAGAGCTGCCGTCGACCGGTCACCTCGCGGGCGTGCCGCGCGGCCCGGAGCACGATCTCCTCGGTCACCTCCTGCACCGACCGCGCGAGGTCCATCTCGCGGGCGGTGATCCGATCCTCGGGCCTGCGCGCCGGCCCGCCGAAGAGCGCGGCGAAGCGCGCGTTGGTCATGACCACGTCGTCCAGGTAGCCGAAGTAGTCCATGTTCAGCCGGAAGGAGCCGTCGTCCTTCAGGTCGACGAGGTGCTCGAGGATCGTCCGGGTGTGCACGCCCTCGCCGTAGGGCGCGAGGCCCATGAGCTTGTACTCGCCGCTGTTGACCTTGAACCCGGTGAAGTAGGTGAACGCGCTGTAGAGCAGGCCGAGGCTGTGCGGGAAGTCGAGCTGCTCGAGCAGCTTCAGCTCCGCGCCCTCCCCCGCCCCGAGCGTCGCCGTCGCCCACTCGCCCACGCCGTCGAGGGTGAGCACCGCGGCCGCGTCGAAGGGCGACGGGTAGAAGGCGCTCGCGGCGTGGCTGAGGTGATGCTCGGGGAAGTAGATCGACGGCTCGCCCTCGACGCCGAGCGCGGCGAGCGCGTCCTGGATCTTCGGCTCGATCCAGAGCTTGTCCTTCAGCCACGGCGGCAGCGCGGTCAGGAACGGGCGCAGGCCACGCGGCGCGACCGAGAGGCTCGTCTCGAGGATGCGGTGCAGCTTGAGGATCGGCTTGTCGTAGAAGGCCACCGCGTCGACCCGCGTCTCGCCCGCCTCGGCCAGGCAGTAGCGGACGGCGTTCGCCGGGAACGCCTCGTCGTGCTTCTTCCGGGTGAAGCGCTCCTCCTGCGCGGCCGCGACGATCACCCCGTCGTCCAGGAGGCAGGCGGCGGAGTCGTGGTACCAGCAGCTCAGGCCGAGGACGCGCATGTCAGTACGGCCGGTCGAGCGGGCGCGCCTCCGGGCGCGGCTCCCAGTAGGTCTCGGCGTCGGGCGACAGCGCGCGCTTCATCGGGTCGCGCGCCCCGCGCTTGAAGAGCAGACCGAAGGGCATGAAGAAGAGCAGGTACACCGGCGCGAGCAACAGCCAGGTGAGCACCACGCCGATCCCCTGCCCGAGCCGGGCCACCGCCCGATCGAGCGCGGCGTAGGCGCCGAGCGGCGAGGTCATCGCGAGCACCAGCGTCAGCCCGCCGACCCCCCAGGCGACGCCGGCCATCACGACCCGGTCGAAGTAGAAGAAGGCGCCTCCGGCGACGCCGGCGACCACCGCGCGGAGGAGCCCGGCGCGCCTCGCCTTCGCCGCGCGTGCCGACGCGTCGTCCGGGGCGCTCGCCCAGTCCCACACCACGGCGGCCGCCTCGGGGCGACCCGGGCGGATCCGATGCTGCTCGTCGGCCTGCGCCATGCGCCCGTGGAGTATCACGCAGACGGGCCCGCGGCGGGAGTGCCAACCCGCTCCGTCGGTCAGCGCAGGGCGGGCGCCACGGCGTCGGCGAAGCGCGCGTGGGCGCGGGCCGCGGGGTGGCGGTCGGCCGGGTGCACCCAGAGGCGCTCGGCCTCCTCGCCGCGGAAGGCGTCGAGCGTGTCCACCACGGTCACCCCGCGCGCCTCGAGGTCGCGCACGATGGTCCGGTGCGTGTCCTCGAAGGGGTAGTCGTCGAAGGACACGAGCAGCGGCCACAGGGCGACCACGAGCCGCCCGCCGCGCGCCTCCATCGCGGCGTGCATCGCCTCGACGTGATCGAGGGTCGCCGCCCAGCCCTCGGCGTTCTCGGGGCCGACCATCTCGCGGTACCAGCGGGTGGTCTCGGCCTGCACGCGCACGCCCTCGAGACGATCGGCGAGCACGGTGAAGAAGCGCGGCTCCCAGAGCGGCGGGCGGCCGTCCTCACCATTGATCACTTTTCCGAAGAAGCGCGGAATTTTGGGGAATTCCAAGTGGTTCCGCGCTCATGGAAACAGCTCAGCAGTGGGCGTCTCAAGAGTTTGGGACCGCCGAGCTCGGTGACGCTCG